>Ga0209489_108168_pt1 | contig 14646 bp, 6 predicted proteins | sample SiratrowhiteBW_FD_187527 | JGI IMG/M metagenome (GOLD analysis project Ga0209489, IMG submission 187527) | Root nodule microbial communities of legume samples collected from California, USA - Siratro white BW (SPAdes) (version 2) | ecosystem: Host-associated > Plants > Roots > Nodule | place: USA... | reverse complement strand
TTTTTTTTTTTTTTTTTTTTTCAACTGTTGTTTAACACATTCCAATAATCTCTCTGTGACGGAAAGATTTTGGTGAATTAACGTTGAACAGGGTTTAATGCTTTTTTCAAACACTCGCACACATTAAACAGGGAAAACCACAAATATAAATAAATGCAAATTAAACAATTAATAAATAATATCACCAGTTAAATTTGTCCATAAGTCTCAGTGATTTGAGAATTTCTATCTAAACTCTTACATTTAATGGAATCTTAAAGGAATTATATTTAGGTTCAATTAAAAATTATTTAGAAACTTAACTACCTAATTATATGTTAAATAGTTTTCTGCTGGCAATAGCTATTGTTATACCTGAAAATTGTCATAATCGCGTGCAGGTATCCTGTCGTCAAACTTTTTCATGTCTTCCCAAGGCCCATCACCAACTCCAACTAGAACTATTGCAAGAGGATATGCACTGGTATCACAAATTAAAAAATAAAAATAAAGAATATATATCATATAAATTAGGTGATGAAACTCTAAGTTAACTCTTAAACTTTTGTGAGTTTAAGATCCTAAATAAAGAAAATGAACTAATCCACCATTAATTAATTTCTTAGGAAATTGGTAAATTATTTGAACTCATGATAAACTAGCATGAATTCTCAAGTTAAAAGCGAATTAGCAAGTTTAAAATCACATGTAACTGCTTCTTTTTTTTTTTTTTTTCAAACTGACAATATTTTATTTTACTCAAACTATTTGATGAAGTTAAATTATTTTAACATTAATTACCTACTTTTTATGAATTTATAAATGATTTAGTCATCTATTTAGTTTAAGATTATTTAAATCTAATATTTTATCATATTTTTTCATTGTGATTTATTTTTTCTTTCGTTATGAAGTGGAAATATGTATTAAAAGTATTATAGTATGCATTTACGTTATTAATAGTGTTGTGGACTTATTAAGAAGAGCTTTTGATACCACAAACCCTAAAATATAACTATTTGATATAAATCATTATTTTATTTTTATATAATATTTTATTATAAAATCAAAGGATAATTTTTTTATTAATAGTAAATATTAATATAAGATAAATTGGGTCACCGTCTATACTAAAATAATAAATGTCTTATGGTATAAGATTGTCTAACTAATCTATAATTCTAAATCCTAAATCTTAACATATATTTTATTTTTTAATCTTTTATTGTTATGTAAAATTGGTTATTTATTAAATATGATGAAATATTTTTTATTCATTATTTCTTTATTATTATATATTTTCAAAGTATAATTTTAGATTTTATTTTAATATTTTTTTCTTTTATAATATATATCTTATTTACTTGCAATAAATAATCAATCATTAATTTTTATGTTTTTATTTAATTATTATATTTATAGTATATCTTTGTTTTTGTACGAGATATTTTTAAGGGTAAAAAATTATGAATGCTTTGTTGTTTCTTTTTTTTTCCTTTTGTTTAAATTTTGCCTACAAATCTACAATTTTGAAGGATAAGACAAACATATTAGGTTACAAGTCTTACGCATGGTAATACAATCTTATATATTTTTGGCAAACTAAATATAAAATATAACTCATAAAGTAAGATAAAAATAATGAAGTTGTTTTATTTTTTAGCATTGATGTAAGGTGCTTAGTTCTAACTTAGTTTAGACAACTCATGCATATCAATTAAGTAAAGTAATTCATATTTAAGTAGTTACAAAACAATAGTATATTAATTAGAAGAAGTACACAATAATTTCTAACTAATAAAAACAAAATGTATACACAAATTATTCACAAAACGATGTATTCTTAATCATTATATGTATCTTATTAATAGTGAAGTCTCAAGCAATAAGTTATAACTACATAGTTCTCAAAAGACCAATTTCAGTAGTAATTAGTGTTTACAAACACTAGATGTATTATAGAGAGTTCATTACCCAAGATTTATAACAATTACAAAGAAGTGAAGAAAACAAAAGGCAAAGAGGAGAGAGAGAAAAAATAATGTATTATTATGTAATTGGTATAAGTCAATCATCTGATATAGTGAGATGCAGACTAATATATAGAATACAAAATGAGAGGTGTTTTATTAACAAGATCAGTGCTATTAGGAGTGATATAATGAGAGATACCACTATCTAGGTACCATAAAGGAATGGATAGTAGATGATATTTCAAGAATGGAAGGTTCATCATCCTCACTTCTAGAAGGAACAAAATGTCTTAGCAGTTATAATAGATTGATGATTATTGTCATACTTGTGCCAACAACAAGAAATGTGTGACCAAATTTTTCATATTTAACATTGGACTTTTGAATGTTGAGTTGGTCGAAGGGTAAAAGAAGACCAAGACTTCTTGTTTTGATTTCCTGAACAAAAAAAATATTACTTTTATTGCGAAAAAATACCTAGGTGGACCACAAGCCATCTTAGACGCTAGAAAAGTTATATACTGATGTTGGTTGAATGTAGAAGAAGTTGTGGCAATGTTGGCTTGGTTGCAAACATACAATTCTTATCAAACCAAGAGACTCAATATCTTCAACAATATAAGGGTCTACCTGCGACGTGATGGATTAATAAAAGAACCATACTCATCAGGAGGATAATTATTGAATGACTTCAATGTGGTCCTCTATACTAAGAGATATACCAACAATAGAGAGTGTCAACAATCTTCTTAATATGAAGAAGATATGTTGTGATTGATAGATCTCGTTTGGAGTGTGCAACTGAAGTTTGAGTTTCTTGACTTTTGCTTGTGTTTGAAATGGAGGAAGTCGAAGCCATAAATGACTTTAGATATCATGTAAAGATTATAAAGAAGTGAAGAAAAATAAAAAGCAAAGGGTACATAGAGTGAAAAATATATTATTATATATTTAATAAAAGTTTATCTTTAATACATTGAGTCGCACACTAATATATATATATATAGAGTTCATAATAAGTTGTATAATATATTATGTAAAAAGATTTACTAATAATTTTTAATATTTTTTTATGTTGTTTGTGGAGAAAGGACAAAACACTAACGATGTGTTTGGATCCGAGTACGGATTTACCACGACGGATCAAATGAATTAAAAGTTGAAAACTGAGAAACAGAATATTATTAAAAACGAAAAACGAGACAATTTTTTTTTAAACTTTCTTTGCTATTTGTGAAGATTTACGAATTGAAGGGTTTGGATTTTTTCAAACGTTTTGTGTAATTTATTTGATTATTAATATATTAATATTTATATTTATATAATAATAAAATAAATATAATTAATTATATAATAATAATAATAATTATTATTATTATTAGTTTTTAATAAGATTATAAAAATAATAATAAAAGTAATAATAATAAAATTAAAAAATTATAATATTAATAATTAAAATAAATTTATAAAAAATAATTTAATTATATAATATACCATAATAATATTAATAATTACTACAATAATAATAAATTTGATAAAATTATAGATAATAATAATAATAATATTAATAAAAATATATTAATGGAAATTATAACAATATTGGACATAAATTTATAAAATAATAATATTATTATTAATAATAATTTAATTTTTATTTTTAAATAATTAATAATCTTATAACTTTATCAAGAAAAATAATAATAATTTATTAATCACAAACAACAAATTAATTATTTTTAATTTTAAATTAATTTAAATTACAAAATCATCTACTAAAAAATTATTTATCAATTACACACATCACATCACTCACAAGCTTTTATAAATTTTCTATTCAAATCTTACTATCTATCTCTTAATCTAAACAACCAAACTTTTCACTTACTTTCATCTTAAATCCACCTTCTTGAATATAAGGATATCCTAAGATATTCTAGTAGTTAAATAAGTAATATTAATTGATGATGTCATTCCTGCAGAGTTAGTTGACTTAAAATGGAATATTGGTGATATGCTTTAAGCAATTTCATTTCTAGCTAATAGATTTTAGTAGCACAATTATTTAATATTATTGCCTTTTAAATAATTATAAATGTTATTTAGATAATAAGATGCATGTTCTTTGTTGAAGGGGGAAGAAATTATAAGAAAGAAAAAGAAACATCGGAAACAAGACAATATTGATGTTTTTGTTGTAGTCTTGTAGACAAGGCTATCTTCCATCTATTTTCATAATTCCTTGTTTCATTTTGTCATGGGGCATTTTCATTTCAATTATTAAAAAAAAAAAACAATATTCTTGATAAGGATTGCTTAAGCTATATTTACCTTGCATCAACAATTGCTTTAATAGTCTTCTCTTCCTGAGGACTTAGTTCTCCATCTCCAGTGTTGACACTTCTTGTAACCTTAAAATCAAACACATTTATGCAAATAAGATTTAAGAGACACCCACTCACACGTGAAGGTAACATTATAGTTTGATACCTGGCCATCAGCAACTATAACCAACACATGGAATTGGCCACGACTTTTCTCAACTATGTCTATGGCAGCTTCAATCACCGGAGCATAAGAAGTTGGTCCTTCACACAAAACACAATACTCACTTCAGCAGTGAATTTTAACCAGTTTGGTAAAATGTTTTTAGTCTTTTGAAATATCATTTAACTCAGTGTTAGTCCTTGCATTGAATCAAATACATGTTTTTAATATAAAAAAAGAGATTACAACTACACCAGTTTCAAAAATCAAGCATCATAGGAGCCACCCAGAAGTTTTCCAGCGCAAAACAGTTACATCTTGAAGAACAACACTGCCAAAAGTAAGGATGATAATGACCTGAAAGTTTCAAGTTTGGAACTATTTTCTGGTAGCAAGCCAAGACTTCCTCAAAGCCATGGCAAGGTGAATGATGACTGTGAAAGCTAAACACTTCTTCATCATGGGTAGTAGCTGCATCATGATAGAAATTGATCTACATGTGAAGCTTGAGAAACTATTCTTGGTTAATACTTAGTCTGCTTTAAGGATTAGGCCTTACCATCACCAAAGCCAAAGCATGGAATCAAGTTGTCATCATCAAAGGGAGCCAAAGTCTTGCCAATAATAGAGATAGCCTTCTCATAAGGATTAGGTGTAGTTCCAATAGCATGCAGGCTTCTTTTATTGAATGAGATTCTGCCTTCAGTCAGAAACAAATCATTTCATAAAAATTCAAGAAATTATAAGCAAACCAAATCCCACAATATTTTGTCAAAGAAGACCATCTTTGGCCAATTAACTTTAGTTCTCAAATCATGCTTCTTATACCCCATCATGGACCCCGAAATTACTTGGCTACAAACTTGTTCATGTACTACCACATACCAGTCCATTCATTACTCTTTGTGAAATCAATTCCAAGGATGAGATTTGATGATTCTAATCCTTCTTTCCTCAAGGCTGTTATTACCTGCACAAGTTAAAAAGGATAACAAATTTTCATGAAATTCGCTGCATAATGAACACTGCACTTAATTAACATAGTAGCTCACAATTCATTATTCAATGGTAATTGTTAAAAAAATTTCATATCAATCGTGATTTGAAGAATTAGTTTCTTTGTGAGAATTTTTAAATATAGGGTGAGCAAACTTTTATTTTGACCACACTTTTTGCCATCTTAATTTAACGTTTGCAGTCATAGGAAGGAGTATTCTTGTTACCAAACACTTTCAAACTATGATTCAACTAAGGTTATAAGGAAGAATCTAAATACTTTCTCTTACAAATTTAATAAATGCATAGAAAGCCATTTGGTGGTTTTCAAAAGTAGTCTTTAAGAACATAATATTTTTATAAATTACACCAGTCAATATATGAAGGTTTTGAAGATTCAACAGTACAAACAGTTCTCCGGTTCCTCCTCCAACATAATTGATTGCCAAATAACATTTTTTTCAGAAGTCATAGATCATTCCCAGAAAATACCCTTTTGAAAACTATGTTTAAAAACATTTACCCTACAGCTACCTTTTATAATAAAATATTATATTATAATAAATAATATTTTTTTTAGTTGTCAAGTGTAGGTAAAACACTGTGTAGGGTGTGAAAATATCAGCACTTCAACACCCCTAGTTGATCTATTTTAGAGTCCTGTTTCTGTCCCTGCCCCAGCCCAAGTGTTTTGGTGACAACACAAGCCATTAACTATGGTGGAGGAGTGCGATAGGTTAGTGCAGATTAAATGGTTTTGTTTTGCATAATTTTTTTGAAGATTTGTTGCATGTTATGACTGGTAGCCTCTAGTAACGACCAAGCATGAAACATGCTTTTGAAAAAGTAGTTTGGCATCATTAATAACAAGAAAAGAAGTACACTTTTTTTTTCTTCTTTCTTGACAAATCAAGTCCCATAAATGCACACATTTGGAATAAATTAAAAATAAATTCATATAATTTGATATCAATAAATTAAGAACAAATTCAGGTAAAAAATGTCATATCATTTTCAACTCAAGAAATAAGTTTATAAATTTTTCTATTTATATATTACTTTTATTTATTTATTTATTTTTACTTAATATTTCAACTACCAGTTAAATTTGTAATTATATATACCTGCATATAGGTGTGTGAAAGCAGGAAAATAGTCTGAGTTATATTTTTATAGCAAGGTTGACTCTTGACCTGAACAAGATGTGTGTACCATGCAATGACAGTGAGGTCCATTATTGCCGTTATTCACACGATGAACAAGCTTCAATGAAGAAATATAAAATCTTAAATCAAGCTGAAATATGTTATTGTTATAAAATATTTAGGGACTTTATTCTATCTCTGTCTAAAAATCAGGCTGAAATTTAAATGTATGCTTACTTTTATTATCTATAAACAATATTCTAAAATTAATATAATCATCTTCAGGAAGATCTTAAAAATGAACTTTCTAAAAGCAAATTTCATGCTTGAGATGGGTGATTACTTTTTCATATGACTAATTTCACATTTACTATTCATCTATAGGAATGATAATAGGTTGAATTTGGATTAAGCGTTTGTTTTAAATTAATAAAAACATAAATAGTTTAATAATACTACGTACTAATAATGATGAAAAACCAATAAAAGGGGTACTGATTCAAAGTTATATAAAGAACTATTGAAAGATAAACCAACTCTCAGTTATAAAGTATTACAAGTAATAATCACTTAAAAAAGTAAAAGCTTTTATATTTAATTATAAAATTTAATTAATATATTATTCTGGTGTGAGTATGATATGTTAATACAGTACTCAACGATAATCAAAATACTTTTTTTTTTTTATAAATAACTTTTTATACTCACATAAACTTATTTATGAGTAGAAAGTATTTTTGAAAAAGCGCCTAATCATGGTATACTTTTATAGTATTGTGTTCGAATTAAATTATGTTAAAGAGATAAATATTATTTTGTGTGTGACTTCAAACATGTCGTTATTTCCAATGTTTAACAATATAAAAGAAAAATACTAATTACTATTCTCGCCACATTGTTCTACGCCCCTTCTCTTTTATTCCTTTAAATAAAGTGTCAAAGACTCAAAGCTGATAAATCAATAGGATATGATGTAGCTTTTTTTATAAGTTCAGATAGTGTGTTGTAAGTATGGGTTGCTGTAAAGAAAAAAGGTATGGGTTATGCAATCTATTGACCTGACCTACTTTCATGCATATTTTTAAAATATATATATATATATATATATATATATATATATATATATATATATATATATATATATATATTATGTAGTAAGACTTATTAAATTAATGAATAGTTTGTTTATAACATATAGTTTTATTTTTTTAAATATATTTGTTGTAATATACTTACTTTTTTTTTATAGTATATCTATTATACTATGACTTAACTTTCTGTAATTTATCGAATATTAAGTAGATTGACCAATTCCACAGTATTTCATACGTAGAAGGAAAGAATATACACTTATCTCTATCCGTTAAGATTCTTTGTATTTGAAACATTACTTTATCTTCTAGAGAGAACTTAACTGGACTACTCTAAGTATTAAAATGAATTGTAGAAGACTTTAAAAGTCATATGCATAAAATGAACTAAAATTCTAAAATACTTGTTCATAGTTACTCACTCTCCAAATTAAAATTGAAATTAAATATGTTTTTTCACTTTATACACCTTTTCTATTGTGAAAAGTATAATTCGAACAAACATTATGCAAATAAACTAATTAAAATTTTGCAATTTCAAAATATATTTTTATATTTGTATTTAAAGTAGTTTATAAACCATCCTTGTTTTACTTTTATTCCAAAAAATATCAAAAACTAAAATGGAGTACGAGTGAAAGCAATTGATAACTAGGTGAGTTGCTCCCGTGACGCTGGGGGATAGACTCTACTTTTCCACAACAAAAATTATATTTGTATCACTTTTATACATTAAAATATCAATGTAATAAAAATACAGAAAGGAAAAAAGAGAAGTATATGATAAAATATAATAGTATAAGTACTGAAAATTCCAAGAAGATGTATCTGAATGGAAAATTAGCCGTTGCACTTTAATATGAAAATGAACAAGTAATTACATGTGACAGCAGCATCCGTAACACATCTTGGAAAAAGTTGCCAGTTTCTTGGAAGACCAAGAACTTTAAAAAAGAAAAATGTTTGGTTGGAGAGAGAAAAGGAAAAAAAAATAATAATAAATAGCGAGATATCTTAAGATATAATCAATGAAATATAATTAATATGATAGATATATCGATTTTTAAAAGTAGAATAGTCGTGAAAGTCAATGAATACCTATGATCAATTTAGGAAGAAGATTGTTATAATTCGTAATAAATGCTATCTATTATGAACAGGGTCCAAATGTTTATGACCACAGCTCACTATAAAACCTCTTTGTTTCGCTTGTCTAAAGAAACTAAAACCAAAGTCATGGCTTTAGTTAAACCTCAATCTAATACTATTAAGGTTTAGTATTCGGGATATTTAACATGAGTCAATAGTATAAAATATAATTACATCACCTTCCATATAAAATTATAGTTTTTTTTACATATATTACTCAAATTTTTCATTTTTATTTAATATAAAACTTTTAATTTATATTTAAATTTTTAATATTTTCCTTTTAAGTGTTTGTTAAATTTTTACCATAGGTTGAAATATATTTTATTCTATATGAATCCATCACTAAAACAAATAATCTCAGCATATTCTCTCTAACCTCAGCTGTAGTTGAGTTTTTACTATAATGGAACATGTTTATTTTTGTCTCAACTAGTTACTAGAATAAATTTAATCCTTATACCACATTTATTTGTTTTGGTGAAATTTCTTTTAAAAATATATTTGATGTTTTTGGAATATAATGAAAGTAACTAAAAAAATTATTGGGATGGAGTCTCTGTTCACTAATTTGGTTTACAATGTAAGTTTTAGTTCTTCAACTTATATATTTATGGTTTATTACAGTAATTATTTTATTTTCTTGCAAATATTTTTATTAAAGCTTTTATAATTTTGTTTGATTTCTTTTGATTCGATCACTTACATGTGGATTGAAATTTATTCCTTGATTATTTACTTATTTTTCATTATGAAAGTTTATAAATTTATTTGATAAATCTTAATTATGCTTATGTTTGAAGTAAATTACTAGAAATTACGTGAAAAATATAAAAATGTACGAGCTCTAGATAATAAATATTAAAACCCAATTCCTTATTAAAATAAATATAAAATAATTTTTTAATTATAATTCTTATGTACGGAATAAAAATATTCGGTATAATTTGTTACATATTTGTTTCAAATTAAAAAAAATCTTCGAATTATTGGTCTAATAAAAAACTTCTCGTTAAGTATTGCTTTCAAGTTAAAATACAATTACATATTATTCTCACATGAAACCAACATGACATATGTAATTTAAAATGAGATACTTTTTAACACACTGTGTAATAACTACTACTGAACCACATCATGAAAGTAGTTGCATTGTACTTAAGAAATTAACCTTGCAATTGCATTGTACTGAACCACAACCATGAATATGTCTATTACCAATCGTATAAACAAAATTTTGAAAAATAAAAAAGTATATATCGGCCACGTTTTAAAGATGAAGGGAAACATCTATCTTCAAACAAAATGTAAAATCCATTAATATGGATATTGTAAAAAAAATAAAAATTCTAACATTATATATTGTAAAACGTAAAAAGCTGTCAAAGAAAATGAACCGACAAAAGAAGCTGTCAAAGAAAATGAACAGACAAAAGAAGGCTAAACTAGAAGGTTGAGGCAGAAAAATTCGTATATATTCTTAATTAATGGAATGACCCTCAAATATTATTCTTCAAATTATAGACCTTGCGTCATTAACTTTTTAAATAGGGTCAATGTCCTCAATGAATATTTATGGTGTCATTACTTTCATATTTGAAAATAAATAATTTTAAAAATTGAGAATGCAATTTGTAAATTATTTTAAATAAAAAATTAAAATATCACGTGATTTAAGTGATCAATTAAATATACTTTAAAGACTTAAAAAATTAATTAAATTTAGGAAATAATCTCTAATTTTAACTTGTCTTATTTTCACATTCGAACATGACCATGAGAGAAGTTAAATAATGATTCGTCCTTTAAAATATTCCAAGCACTAAACCAGTCTCTGGAAAAATGCAAAACGTTGCTTTGTTAACTTTTCCAAATTTTCTTTTTTATGTGATTACGTTATTTCTTTTAAATAGTACGAAATTTTAAATTTTTTTAAACATAATTCATTAATAAACTCATTGCTACGGCAAGATACAGTTATGTTTTGGTTGAATGAGTTTGGATATATTAAAGAGAGGGACAAAAGTGTTTCACAGTAAGAATTTGGAAACACTTAAATTGAAGAGGGTACCATATATACAATTTTTCTAACTAATACTGTTTTTATTTTTTATTTTTTGAGAGATTAATCAGGTAAATTGAATTATAACAAAGATAAAATTAATTCATACCAGTTCCAGGGTGGAGAAGTTGTCACGGATAAGAGCATACTTCTTGGCTGCTGATTGCTTCTTGTCCATGATCGAAGAGCTTTGTTTGGAGTCAACTCTCCCAAAGCTTGGTTTCTTGGAAATGGATTTTGATCGCACCGGTGGTGGCGGCGGCGGAGAAGGTGGTTCAAGAGATGGATATAATATTGGTGGTGGCAACGAGGAAGATATTTGCGATGGAATATTGGGTGGTGAACCTCTTGTGGTCACGTTAGTGAAGATTCTTCCACCTCTTCCTTTATCATGGTGGCTTGAACTATGAGTGCCATGCTTTTTACTTTTGCCAAAGAGGTTGCCCATGGCATCTTAAACTAGTTTCTCCAAAACCGAATTAGAGGTATATATATGTAACAAAAATATATCTTAGTGATAAGATAAGAGAGAAATATGGTATCTTGTATTTAGATAATGTAAAAGGAAACGGGTAAGAAGGTTCGGGTGGAGTGTGGTTCTTCAAAAAATTATATACTAAAAATAAAGGTGATGGGTTGAAAGGGAATAAAGAAAAAATGAGTAGGGAATAGGATTCTTGTCCCTTTAATTTTTTGCTTGTGAGATTTGCACAAGTTGTACTCCTCTTGTGGCTCAATCGAGAGGCTGAAGAATTGAACAAGTGCCGGAACCAGGTGGGCTTTCAACGACCTTGCGTGTTAAAGGGTGCGTATAAAATCAGTGAATGAAGCATAAAACTTGAATTTTTCTTTGGTGATCGAAGCGGCCTGATCACAAAGTACACAGTACTAAGTAGCATCCAGGCCTAGGAGATATAAATAAGAAGGAAATATTCGTTTTTAACATGTATACACTCTTAAAATAATTCTATAATATCTATTTTTATTTCCTCCTCACCAGTGAAAAGAAGATTTATCGGTATGAATTATGAGTGTATTTTAGGCCCAAATGAAATTACGAAGGTGCAAAAAGTAATTTGCTTATAATATAGAAATTACATCTATCAGGAAAGACTTAATTTAGGGTTCAATTTAAGTGTTAAAAATCATCATCTACGTAAAATTGTCATTCTCTATAACCATATTTCACTATAGTCATTTATGTTAATTTGTTAAGATTTGATATTAGATCATTAATAATAACTAATTACATTTAAATTCAACACTAGAATACTTCATAGAACAAGTATAAATACGAGATATTGAGGTATAGAAAAGGACGTCTTCTATTTGGACTAGCCAAGAGTGACCAAATACCTCAACTGCTAGAACAAATTGGCGCCCACCGTGGGGCAGGTAAACTATTCCTACTCCCACTCTAAGTGATAAACTTGTGAGAAACCTTAAAAAATGAGAAACAATAGGTAGCTTACACCCACTGGAGGGAACATCGACTCACTAACTCTCTGACAGATTCTGAAGACCATGGTAGAACTACAAAGAAGCAACGAAGAATTTAGAAAAATTTTCGAAGAACGTGAAAGAGCTAGCGAAGAAGGTCTTATTGAGTAGGAGCGTGTGGGGAGAAAGCCCGTATTGAGCAAGAACGTCTAAGGGAAGAAGTGGATGAAGCATGTCACCAAAGGGAGGAGGCTATGAAGGCCTAGGAGGAATTACAAAAAGCTAACCAGGAACTACAACAAATATTGAGAGGACGACCTATCCTTCATGATTTAGGAGCCACTCAGATGTCAAAGGTTGACGCTGATCCCCAATCGCTCACTAGGAAGATTACAGAGGAGCAAGTCCCATCACACTTCATGGTCCAAAAAATGACCCCTTATTCGGGATTAGGAGAACATAAAACCCACCTCAATGCTTTTAGAGCTCAAATGTTGATCTCAGGAGTCACCGATGTTATTCGATGTAAAATGTTTGTGGTCATTCTCATCAAAACCACTCTACAATGGTTCATCAGGATTCCAAACAACACAATAGATTCATTCAAAACTATTTCACATATTTTTCTCCAAAAAATTTCGGCTAACCAGATTAAACCCCTAAAAATGGCAGATCTGTTTGATATACGACAAAAAGAAGGAAAATCTCTTTGAGACTTCCTCAACCGATACTGTGGGGTTATGATAAAAATAGACCTACCCAGTAAAGAAATGTCATTGAAGCTTTCGCAAAGGGACTACAAGCTAATCCCTTTAGTGAATCTCTAGATCAGGAGAAACATGAAACAATGGCAAAAATACGTAGACGGGTGATAAACCACTTAGTCGCCTATGGTTTTCAAAATAAAGTTGAATTCTCCTAATGTAGGATAGGATCAACCCAAGTCATTTCCCTAGGAAACTTAATACTAATCAAATTTTGTTATCAATTTCTTCTTTTACAAAAATTATCACAATGGATTTTGTAATAAAAACTAAAAGAGTAAAACAGATTAACCTAATACAAATCTAAAATTATAATGAAGCTAACCTATAACTACTAATAGTGAATCAATCATTTTATTTATCCTAATTAAAATTTTAATCATGAGTTTAACTCTAACTACTATAACATTCCAAAAATATACACTAAAATGAATCATTGAAAGTCAAGTTTTGTATAGCAATTAACAGTAAACCAAAGATATTGGAAGAAACAATCTACATGAGAAAAATTTTACTACTAACAGTTTAAAAATTGAAATCACTAACAAGGAGAAATACAAAAGAATCAAGGTACAAATGTTCAAAGGGAAAGACAAATTCCTTATAGTAGTAGCAAAACCTAGATGTGACAACTTCACCTCCAAAACACAAATTGAATTGGTGAATCTCTTGTCAATGTTGAATAGAAGCAATTTCTAACTCTAAAAACAAAAATAGAACATGAAAGAGTGTAGAAATTGGAAGCACGATCTCCACGGGTCAAAACCCCTTTCTCCTAGTCGTGGAAATGAAATTGTTGAAAATTGTCTTCTCCCCTTTCAGAATCCTCATTCTTTTATCCTATATACATGTGTCTAATAAAATTCCATACAAAATTTCGAAAATGCCCTTCCATCTTTTTCAAAATTCTTTGACAGATTTGCCCTTCATTTTTCCAATAATCTTCTCCAATAATCTTCTCCCTATCCAACACTCTCCCATTCCAGCCAGCGTAAAATTTTTCTTCCAGCTCTTCATCCTAAACAATTTAATCATCCATGAGTTAGAAATCTATTAAGTGCTTAAAAAAATAAAATTGACAACTTTTACTAAAACATCTAATTTTTTTATAAATGCAAATTCTTTAGTTAAAACTGAAAATAACAATAAAGATGTATGCTAAAAATATGTAATTAATAAGAAAAGAATTGAATCAAACATGTGTTATCAACGAGCTACCACACACATGGATGCGGAAGAAACCATGAAGCAGAAAAGATATGAAGAACGAGACACATTGGAAAAATCCCAACCTTGTCCAGACATGTCGATATGCGACATCAGGACCTGGTCAGAAGAAGGCACTATTTGCGAAAAGGCGAGGGGGCTTGTGATCCGTATGGGCTAGGAGGTGTATTTTAGGCCAAATGAAATTATGGGGAGCAAAAAGTAATCCGTTTATAACCTTGAAATTTCACCCATAAGGAAAGACCCAATTCAGGGGTCTAATTTAACTATTAAAAACTACCATCCATGTAAACTGTCATTTTTTATAACCATATTTGACTATTAACTTGTTAAGAT
>Ga0209489_108167_pt1 | contig 14647 bp, 12 predicted proteins | sample SiratrowhiteBW_FD_187527 | JGI IMG/M metagenome (GOLD analysis project Ga0209489, IMG submission 187527) | Root nodule microbial communities of legume samples collected from California, USA - Siratro white BW (SPAdes) (version 2) | ecosystem: Host-associated > Plants > Roots > Nodule | place... | reverse complement strand
TTTTCTATCTGTTTTTTTTTTTTTTAAAAAAAAAAAACAGGCAGAAAAGCTAAAAATGGCGACATGGCGACTGAGTAAGGGAATGGAGAAGTGGCGACATGACTTTGTTGCGTGTGATTTCATGATAATTTGTTATCATGGATCATATTTAGATATCAATTTAATGAATAGAAATCGAACAATAAATTCAAAAGTCAAAGTGGACTTAGATAGAGTTTTTTTGACACCATTTTCAATTCACTTAGATAAGAAGTTCCATTGATACCATTTCTATTCACAAAAGGTGACAAAGGGATTAAGTGGCTAAATGAGGAAAGAGGTGACAAAGAAGCTATATAAAGGACTTATGACAGAGTAGAAAGTAGACGTCAATTTGCTAGAATGTATGAATGTCCTAGTAATTGAAAGCATCGTTACATTCATTGAGCTAACTTCTGACCTTAAAATAAAACTTTTTTAAGAGTAAGTGCAGATTAGTTAGGAGGATAACACAAAAATAGACCGAATGAAAAACGGGTTAAACTATGAAAATTCTAATTGGGGAGAATCCAACGCAGGAGTTTACATGGAGGCCCATAATTAAAAAAAAAAAAAAAAAGAGAGAAATATGTTCATGGAAAATAAATGGTCTCTCATTCACAAAAAGAGACCATTTGATTAATTTAGAACTCATTATCTGTATTCCTTTTATCCTTCTTTAAAAGTATTGTAAAAAAATTCAAATCTTATTACAAAGTGAATTTTCATGAGGGAAACAGAAGAAATTATGAAGATGGCATGGATTCGTTGGATAAAACGTTCTTCTCCAAGATATCATGTGGTGTTAGGGATTGTGATGATTCTCAAAATAAGACACTCTGCAAAATGGGAAACTTGTTTCATCAAAAAGGAACATTGTGAGTTGATATTTTTGGAAGCTAAATATGGAGGATGACGGGGATTGGTGTCTAAGAAAAGAAATAAAAATATAAAAAAAAATTTAATTCTATATCGTGGATGAACTTGAGATAAAGGTATATAATAACCAATCAAAGTAATTTAAAAGAGGTATCAAGTGAAAAATTGGAGATGGCAGCACAATAAGGTTTTGGGAGGATATGGGGAGCCAGGAGGAAACTTGACTATTAAATATTCAAAATTGTATCACAATTCTAAACAAATTAATGAGGTTATTAAAAAGTTGGAAGGTTGGTTAAATGGTGGATAAGTGTGACATCTTATATGACGAAGAAGCTAATTTGCTTATGAGAATAATCTGTTTAATGTCTTTGGTAGGAAGTGACAATTTTACTAATGGAAGGAAGGATGCATGGTGGTGGAAAGAGGAAACCAATGAAAAACACAGTGTTTATTCAAGTGTAAAATGTTGCTGAAACACAATAAGGAAGACATGGATTGTTATGCAGAAGATGAGAATACTTCCAAAATACTACATTATATCTAGAGATTACTTAAAGACAAACTTGTTATGAAAGATAATTTAAGAAGAAAAATATTATCATTAAAGTGAGAGAGTTAAAGTATTTGTTTAATAATGCACATTGTTCAACTATCTAACATGTGTTATTTACTTATACAAGGTGTGAATGAAATCTTATGCATGGGTAAATATATGTCTATGTGTTATCTAAAATCAACCATGATGAATTTGTTATCTTGTTCTGATATTCGATTTCTCCCTTTCAATTTTTCTAGTAAGTGGTATTAAAGCTTGATTTGTGATGGTGACCAGTTTAGATGAGTATAGTTTGATCTCTATATCGAAAGTCTTCCTAACGTAGGTTTGAAACAAATGTGTCCTTTTTAAGTATGTAAGTGAGTGTAGTTTGTGAGTAAGGTACTCATGTTTGAAAATACTTTCGCTCGAGAATGAGTGTACTAATGTGGAAGAGAAACTCTTGCTTGAGGGAAAGATTGTTAGGTATTAAAATATGAGTCTAAGTTACATTGTATAGAAATGAGAAAGTTAAGCAACATATAAAAAACAAGATCTACAAAAGTTTTGAATTGAAAGTAGTATTATTTCTTTATATGAGTATGTCTCTTCTCTCATTTCTTGTTAATCTTCCCGATTTTCTTCCTTCCTTTTTTGAGCAGAATTGAGGTTGTGATTCCGATAGTCATCCTTATTATCATAATTTTTTTACTTTATTTTTGTGAGTGTCATCTTTTTTTATACTAGAACTAAAGTCAAACTCACTTACCTTTTTTTTTTCTTTGTAAAAGAGTTGGGTCATGTAAACTCACAACCCAAATCAAAGCCAAAGAAAACCTACGTGTTTCTCTATATTACCTCACACCTTACTTAACTTTGTCTCTCCTTACCCTTACCATCATTGTCATCTAGTTGCACCACCATTGTCCCACTCAATTACTTTCATTATTGTCCTATTTTTTATTTATTTTATTTTCTTTGTTTTGCCTTGTGTCATCCACCCTTCCCAATTTATTCTTCTTACTCAATACATTTTGCAACTCGAATGACTTATTTCCAGCAACCCCTGATACTTTATTTATTTTCCAACAAACAACCCCAATGACAATTGAATAAGACAACTCAAGAACATCCAACACAAATAAGCCTAGATGGAAGTATTGTAATTCACTTAATTATTCAAATTTGAATACTAAAATTTGTAATTTTTTTAAAAAACATTATAAAAGGCGGAGTTATTAGAGTTAAAGAATATCTAGTGATAAAGAAGAACAATGTTGCATCTGCAATAACACTCCAAACAAAAAAAAAATCATAGGAAAAGTTTAGAAATTATTCAAATTATAACCAACCACTTTTGTAAATCTTATATGTAATGTGGATATGGATGATAATGAGTGTGACAATAAAGTTGAAATTTTCACTATTAAGAGAAATAATTGTGATAAAAAAGATTTGATGAATGTGTTTTGTAGAAATCCTACTCCTAAAATACAGAAAAGAAAATGATAAACTAAAACAAATATCAGAGAGACACATATTAAAAATTTGAAGACACAATTAATAAGTGTATGGATAAAGGACTAAGAAAGAGACTTAAGATTGGAATAAGAGGTATATATTTTTTGTATCAAGCCTTTGTATTTGTTTTTATAGTTTTTTTTTGTCACTAGAGACTCTTTTTGAAAATTATTTTCTATTAACTAATTATATAGCTTATTAGATGAGTTTAGTGGTCACGAATTAATATTCTTGGTTTATACTATAAATAAGTATGTTGAATTTTGTCATAGTTAAGATGCATTTTATGATAGTAGTTTATGCTTATGAGAGAAATTATCTCTAGTATTTCTAGTATAAATTTTGATTTTTAGTTTTGAATTGTTAGTTCAAAAGTAACAAATCTCCTTAAATTATCAATTATTTTGTGATTGTGATATCTTTCAAAGGAAAATTTCTCAACGTTCTTGAGTATAATTTTTTATTATTGTCTTTGAAGTGACAAATTTTTCTCAACTTATCAATTACTTTGTGATTGTGATGTCATTCGAGAGAAAATTTGTCTAGGTTCTTGAGTATAATTTTTATTATTATATTTAAATTGCTAATTCAAAGTACAAAATTCTCAACTTGTAAATCTTATGATTGTAGTGTCTTTTTTAACTTTTATTCTTTTTTAATATTTTTCTTAATCATTCATTGAAATTTGTTCTCTCTGATAATTGATTATGTATTCATTGACGATGCATGCTGATAATTTTTTCTACCAAACAAGGTTATCATTAAACCTTGTTAAATTGAAGAACTTTCAATATATGATTGATGTCATTGATGCTTATGAGCCAAATTTGTCAACTTCTACTTATCATGAAATTAAAATGTCACTCCTCAATATCAGATAGACTACATTGAAGGTTGTAGAAATATCATAAAATGCAGTTGAACAAAAATGATTGTTCTATTTTGTTAGATGCAAGGACGAATTAAAAGCAACATTTTTTTATTAACTTTTTTGGTTAACTCTATTGTAAGGGGCGATATTTGCAAAGTCCGTTAATGACTTCAAATCTACGTGAAAAAGAAAAAACATTTGAGATGTTTGATGCTTATGTGGAGGAGATTGAAGAAAAAAATGATTTTCAAATTATCATAAATAATAGAAGAAATTATATGTGAGTTGGTAAGTTGTTCGAGGAGAAAATACCCCATCCACATCATACTTCTTTTGCAACCCATTGTATAGACTTCACGCTTAAAGACATTGGAAAGATTACTTCAATAAATAAGGGTGAGTTAATCTTGTTGGCTTTATTTATAGTTGTTGTAATTTGTTGAGTTTGTTAAGATACCTCACATATAAGAAGGAGTTGGTATAAGACACACAATTACATGATTTACAACCTCTTATTTGTCATTACAACAATGAGAAAAGAAATTTTAGAAAAATTGATCACTTTGGAAGAATAGAGTAATTAAGAACAAGTTGTCTAAGGAACTAAATGGAGAGAAGTTACACAATTTTTCTTATACCTTTATTTTAAAATCATGTAGTTTTTATTCAAAGTCATGACTCATCTTGCTTATGTGCTTCATCTTGCTCATGTGCTTTGTCTGGTTAGTGAAGGAAGGACAATTGTGTTATATCTATAAAGAAATGAAGAAGATCAAGGAAACAATAATTCAATAATAACAAAATTAAATATAAGAATATATTTATAATCATTGCTAACAAGTGAACTTTCCAACTTTATCGTCCATTACATGGGGTTGGTCATTTTGAACTCAAAATCAGTAGTAGGTTGTATGTTTGCATCTAAAGGTTAATGTTAAATAAAGATTTACAACAAAAAAAATAACCGATTTCCCTTATACAAGAGTGGAAGTGGACTTATACAAGAGTGGAAGTGGACTTTTTGATAATAATTTTGTCAAAAAATCAAGACGAAAATTTTTAGTGAGACACTTAAATATTTTTCAAAAATTATTCTTAATAATCTAAATTATTTTATGTTATAATATTTAAAAAAATTAATTACATTTTTTGTTTTATAACTCGAGTGAAAGAATTATACTAAACTCCAACATGTAAAAACTAATTATCAAAATTTTAATTGGATTTTATTTAAACAAGTAATAATTATTCATGTTCATTTCATTATTAGTTTCTTTTATGAAAAATAGGAAGAAACTAATTAACATTTATATATTTATAACGTAGGTTCACTGAAAAGTGAGAAATAAACTTGCACATACTAAATTGCATAATTTAACTTATAGGAAGTATAATCAAGAACTTGCTGCTTTTAAGATAGTATTAGAAATGAAATTATCGTAATGAGAATAATAAGTGTTAATCCAACAAGTAGATAATAATAATAATAATAAATTATGTTTTTATGTTGATACTTGGGTAATTATTTATGATACTTTATCTTCAAGAAAAAACTTGGTCATGGATGTGTTTAATGATAAAAAATTTCTGATTTCTTTTACCACTTGGCCTAAAAGTATATGCATGAAATATGGCTATAGGAACATATGCAATAACTAGGAAATTATAACTAACATACTCAAAATGGATGCAAAGTAATGGTAAACAACAAAATGTTTACCATCTTGGGTTAGGCAAGATGATGAAATCATGGATATTGGTTGTGGTTTGGAAGACAACATAATTGTTTGTTGTAGAAGGTCTGTGATATAGTTTATCTGAGACAAACACAAGTTACCATTCATGTCTTGTGATGGTATCGAGGGTTAAGAAAGGTTGGACAAGGATATGATAACTATGAACAAGAAAGAACAAAGAATATGATAAGATGGAAGAAGATTTTTTTTATTGAATGTGTATCTCTTTGTTTACAACAGCTCACTTAATATAAAATTCTAGGAAATTAAATATGGAAATTATTTTAAATAAATACATTTGATATTCTCTGATACTCCCTTGATTATCTTTGATATTCTACTGATTTGTTTCTTTGATACTCCCTTGATTATCTCTCTGATATTCTTACCAATATTCTCTTGATTATCTCTTATATTCTACTGATTTGATTTGTTTACATAATAATAATATTCTAACATCATGGTCCTTGATACTTCAATACCGAGAAAATAATGTAAACGACCCAAGTCTTTTAGTGCAAAGTGTTGCCCGAGCATGCATAGTTATGAGAGACTGTATATCATTTTTAGAAGTTCCTGTGAATATCATCAACATATATGAGAACAAGTAAGATAGAAGACTGTGTAAACTTATAAAATAGAGAAGAATCACTCTTTGTTGAAGAAAAGCCAAAAGAAATTAAAGTGGTACTTAGCTTAGTGAACCAGGAACAAAGAGCTTGTTTAAGGCCATAAGTGGCTTTGTGTAATTTGCAAACAAGATCAAGATCGGCAACTTCAAAACTAGGTGGTTGAACCATGTATACATCTTCTTATAATTCTCCATATAGAAATACATTATTAATGTCTATATGATGAACAGGCCAACTATTTGTAAGTGCAAGAGTGAGAATTGTACGAATGTGGTTGTTGGTTTCACTACGGGACTGAAGGTTTCAAGATACTTTGTGTCATGTTGCTGATGAAATCCTTTAGCTACCATTTTTGCTTTATGTCTCTGAAGACTTCCATCTACATTATACTTTGTTTTGAAGACCCATTTACATCTAATGGGTGTGACACCAGAAGGTGGAGTAACAAGATCCCATGTGTTGTTATAAATTAAGGCATTATATTCTTCTATCATGGCTTGGAACCAGTGAGATGTTTGAATAACTTGTTGCAATGACTTTAGAATAGTAGTGGAAATAGTGGAAGCAGTATAAAGACGTTTAAAAATGCCATACTTATCTCTTGTTATCATAGGATGACCAGTTTGCACAGAAATTGAGTTATCATTATTTGTAGAAATTGTAGTAGGAGAACTTACAGATGAAGGTATTAAAGGTTCATATGAAGAAACCATTTGATCTGGTAAAGGTATTAAAGGTTCATATGAAGAAACCATTTGATCTGGTGAAGGTATTAAAGGTTCATATGAAGAAACCATTTGATCTGGTGAAGCAGTGGCAGTAGAGGAAGAAAGGGATGGATCTATATGTTGTAAACTGAAATTTGAAAGCATGTTATAGACCTTATTCTTGTCAAGAAAATGTTGTTTAATAATAGTCATAGGAATAATTGAAGAAGATGTAGATTCTGCACTGATTTATTGTCAGAAATAAAAGGATTATTGGGTAAAGCAAATGGAAAAGCAGTTTCATTAAAAACAACATGACAAGTAATGAAAGTTTTACCAGATGGAGAGAGACAAGAAATAAACACAGATGATCGAAAATTGAATTTATGATTATTATAGGAACGAAGAACAGGATAACAAGCACATAAAAAAGTTTTGAAAAAATTGTAATTGGGAGGTTTGTTAAATAACATTATTGTTATCTAAATTAGGAGATGGAAGAACATTAATAATGCTCACAATAGTAGTAAAAGCTTCCCTCCATAATTTTAGAGGAAGTTTAACAACATCAAGTAACGTGAGACCAACCTCAGTAATGTGACAGTGCTTGTGTTCGATGGAACCATTTTGTTGATAAACATACGAGTAAGATAACCTTTGTCTAATTCCATGTTGAATACAAAAACGATTTAAGGGATAAATTCTTTTGCATTATCACTTTGAACACTTTTTAATTGAAACCCAGTTTGATTTTCAGAATAAATTTTGAAAGATTGAGAAATAGATCTAGTTTGAAACTTATGAGATAGCAAGTACAGCCAAACATATTTAGAATATGCATAAAGAAAAGAAATGTAATATCTAGATCCATTTGAAGAAGGAATATGTGATGAACCTCATATATCCATATATACCAATTCTAATAGATGAGTGTAGATAGATGTAGAGTCATGAAATGGTAATTGATGTCCTTCAGTAAGTATACAAGGTTCACAAAATGTTTGTTTAGCATATACAAGGACATTACAAGATTGCAGTATTTGATGAATAACTTTCGCATGAGCATGTCCAGATCTATTGTGCCATAGAGTATATGATGATATCTTTGGTAATACAGATGTAGTATGAGCTATAAAATCAGAAGAAGGAACAAAACTTTGGAAAGCATAAATTCCATCTTTAATTTTTCCTTGAAGAAGTATCTCCCTTGTTTCCTGATGTTTGACAAGACAAAAATCAAAATGAAATTAAAAAAAAAACATTATTATCTCTAGCAAATTTAGAAACACTAAGTACTTCGAAATTGAAGGAACGTGTAACAATGTAAAGACAAAAAATTATGAGCAGTGCATGGAGAAGTATAAAGAATAACCAACATGTTTAATAGGAAGAGCAATATTGTTACCAATTTTATCCACATCATGACCACTGTAAGATATTTTTGTTGTAAGATTATTGTTGTCATGAGTTAGATTATGAGATGCTCTACTCTCTAGGTACCATACTAGATCACACAATGCAGAAGGAGTTTCAAGTATTGATGGTTCATCATCCTCACTGAAAGAGGTAGATGGTTGCGAAGAATTAACATGAATAGTTGATGTATTGGAATGGTCATACATGTGCCAATAATCGGAAGCGGAATGACCATATTTAGAGCAAATTTGACACAGAATCTTTAAGTTTTGAGATGATGAAGGACCATTTGAATTCCAGTTATTCTGATCTTGATTTCTAGAATTAGCAAATCTTGTATTCTTTGAGTAGGTTTGACTGCGACTGAATTTTGAAAATTTTGAAGAAGAATGATTGCGCAAGATTGATTAATAGAGTTTCTTGTAGCAGCATTCGCCTGTAAAAAGTTATCAGATGAAATTTGCTTATCCAATCGATCCTCCTGAGCAAAAAACTCCACATCTACTACAATATAAGGATCCAAGTGGGATGTAATTATACTTGCAAAGCTATCATATTCATTTGGCAAGCCATCAAGTATTGTGTCAATATGATCTTCTGTCGTAATGGGAGAGCCAATTACAACCAATGTATCAACTGTCTTCTTGATATCAAGAAGATACATAGAGACAGACTTATCGCATTTTAGAGTTCTTAGCTGGAGCTTCAATTTTTTTACCCTTCCACGAATTTCATTTTGAAATGTGGTATTTTTGCAGTTTGACCCAAATTGCTGCAGAGGAGTCCAACCCAACCATTTATGTAATAATAGTAAGATGCATACAAGCAAGTAACCATGTCATTATCAACTTATCTTGTTGATCATACTGAATTTAATCTTCATTTTCAATATTAGTACTATTAACAGTGATTAATTGAGGTGGAACAGAGTTGCCCTCTAAGAACGTTGAAATTTAAGACCACATATGGTCGCCAAGACCTCTTGTTTTCATAGTAGATAATTTTTATCATCTAACTTGAGAGTGATTGGAGTTGTGAAAGAATATGAAACAAAGCTAGAGGAAGAAGATGATGTAGCACAAGCGGAAAAAATTTTCTGAGTTGTAGCAGCTGGTGAAGAAGCCATGAAAGACTCTTGATACCATGTTAAAATTTAAGATGAATGAGGGAGAAAACCAAGGAAGGGATAGATGAAAAAGCGGAAAGATATAAAAGAGAGAAAATATTATCACTTGATGAGACAGAAACCATATTTTTACAATGCCATACAATTACCTACATAAGGTTCTACTTAACATGATGATGGTACGAATGGAGGACACATATATATTGGAATTTTTAGGAGTGTTTCCATTTTCTTGTAAACACTCCTTATTTTCAAAATGGTTGTGAATTTTTAAGCTTCATTTAATCCATCATCACGGTCTACAAAATGGGACACTATGATACAAAATTCAGATATGAAAGATAAAGTTTTATAAATACTAGATGCTATGTATTTTGAGCCAGTGAATTTACTCTCCTTTTCAACATTCAACATCTTTATGTATCGAGAATAAAGGTTTATGAACTTCAAACACAAATGAGAATATTCATAGCGGTAAGAACAATGACTATATGTTTCTAGTTCATAAATCTTAGTTTTTCTTTTAGATCTTTATATTATACTTAATACAACACCAAATCCTGAATACACTTTGGAAATAGAGATAAATGAAGGCTAGGAAGTGTTTCCTGTCACAGTGAGTGACTCTTTTCTTTCCTATCCTCTTATGGTTAAGCTCTATTTCTTATATATTGCAATTAATGGATATTATTAGCCCAATCTAACTTTTTAGGAGTTGTGAGATAAATGGAATGTCGCCTAAATTCGTCTTTTAAACGTACAATTCTTATTCTAACAACGTAAATTGTACAATACTGATTTTAAATATTATATTTACGTAAAATAATATCATATCAATCTAATGCCTAACGATAACAATGTCATTTAAATCATTTACTAAATGTAACTATTTTGCAATAATATTAAACTATTGGAAGAAATATAATCTCTCACGTCTTTTCTGCAAATTAATTTTAAAACTTGACATAGAATATCAAATTAAAGGTATTTACTTAGTGGTTAGTTAATCCGACATAATTTTTTTTATTTTTTTAAACACATTAAAATTTAAGAACCCGTGCACATTGGTCATTATATTATTGTCCTTATTTTATAGGTGTTGCAAACAAGTTTTGATATAGGAACAATGTTTGTGGCATCTTTTTTAATAACACAATTATTATGTGAGCACCATTTTTCACGCGTTTATAAGCTTGGTTAGGTTATGGGGTATTTTTTACATAATTAATACCTCTTATCAAGGTTAAAATAAGTAATATGAACAAGCAAAAAGCGTCTCAGCGGTCTTTGAAGGACAGAAAAAAAAATAATATGATCCATACAGGACAATTTGAGAAATAATTTTCTATACAAAATTAAATCTACCTTTATATATATGTAATACATATAGGATACCTAATAAATGAAAATCATGCGATCTTTAATTTGATTGATGAGTTATTTTAATACGGAACTAAACTCAACATGTATTAATATGAAGGATACTCAGTCAAAAATCTCTATTCAATGTTTTGGGATAATTCAATTAATGATTTTGACATGAAAGTAAAATCATTATGTATAAATCACCTTACAAATTTTACAGAATAATTACTTCATTGTCAACCTAAGTTCCCAAATACAAAAAGAAATCACCAGACAAACAAATAATCAGGTAAATAGTAAACAATGTTTCATCAATAGGAATAAAGAATATACAACTAATCAATTCGCTGTTAAAATATTACAAAAAAAAATCATTAGTTCTAAATTTTTTTTATCAAACTTCATTTTTGTAATTCTTTTGCTAACTCTTACAATTTTACATGTTCACTGATTCTTTCAAATCTTATAAATCTATAATAATGTTATTTCAAATCATATAAATTGTAATATTATAAAGTTATTAAAATCTAATCTACAAAATCTTGATTATAAAAGCTTTTTAATAGAAAATCTGATAAGTAATTGTATTTCAACATAGTTCTTTTTAAATCCATAAAAATTTATATCTTTTACAATTTCAGTACAATACATTCCTAAATATACAACGTGCAGAAGTTGCCAAATAACAGAATTTTGCCTGTTGATGTAATTCGAGAAAATTACTGGTCTCTAATATTCTTTGTTCAGGCTACTAATATGTATTTTAAGATGTTCTGGAATAGTCGGCAGCAGCACAGAAAAGAGAAACCAAACTAGCCATCCCAATCACCTGTGTCCAACTTCGCGTTCCAGCAGCAGCAGCAGCGCCAGCTACAGCACCCCCAATCAAACCGTTGACCTGTCGGGGAAATTTAAACGTAATTTCCGGCATATTATTGAACTATGTTCCTATTATATTGTTACTAACATCACAGTTGTTTAATGCCTATATGCAACCAAACAAATACTCCAGCATGCTTGGTACGCCTCAAAAACTACAGTATATCGATGATAAGGTACATAATCATGCAGAAAATGCAATATTAACCTCCATTTGGTCAAAACAACTGATCATATGCAGTCTTTTGTCTGGTAAAAGAATTTAGCTACAGAATAAGAATTCAAATTTCCCAGAGAAATATATTACCGAGCACCTATCACCTACCGACCTGTCACTGATCACCGCGGAGTGAATAAATGCTTTCAAGTGCTCAAGCAAGAATTCACTATACCGACCACTAATTGAAGTTTGACCACTAATTGAAGTTTGTTGATAATAGAATCAAAATTACAATATAGTAGAGAAAAAAGGATTGTGTGAAACAATAAGATTTGATGGTATAAGAGAACTATATTCATTTGAGTTATTCAATGTTTATGATGATTATTTTTGAATGGATAGATTATGTAATTACTTTTGGGTAAAAAACTGTGTAGTTACATTTATCAAATAGTAAAATTATTTTTATTTATAAAAGATAAAATTTTCCAATTAAAAATGATACAAAAAGTAATTTATATTTTAAAACTTTTTCAGAAGGTAGAAACTATTATTTGTTTAGTTACAATTATTAAAAACACACCTTATTTCAAAAGTTAGCTATGATTATAGACTTCTTCAAAGAGCTACTCAAAATAATAAGAAATCTGATTTCTTTTAGATTCTCGATTTTTCTTTCAAAAACTCAGCAAACACATTAAAAATCTTCAAAAATTATTTTCGAAAAAGAAAAAGAAATTGAAACAAATGAGCTCTACAAGTCCAGATTGCCTCTCACGCATGCACATACAAAATTGACACATTTGCAGAAACTGGGCGAGCAAAGTGTATTTGTTTCCTACCTTTGTATCAAAGGACAATGCCGTGGAAAGCCTAAGTAAGTATGTGCTTGGACATTAAAGCATCTAAAAATCTCTTTTATTAAATTAAATACAAAGTGCACTACATGTATCTGGCTAGTTTCAACCAATCAGAGGGACATAGTGCCTTGGGGCTATGAGAAGTAGAGCTTACAGTTGGAAGATCCTGTATTGAAATCGAGGTGGTATGATTCTACATGGCAAGCAAAATATTTGTAAAGAGACTAAAGCCGCGGCCGATTTTTGTTGTTTTGATGGTCAGGGACGATCGTACTTGAACAATCGATGAAGAGGATGTTAACAGATGCAATGTGAGACTAGAGGATATGAGACCAGAGATATAGGCAATATGAGACCCAGAACAAAAAAGAGCTATGCAAGAGGAGCAGAATATGAAATGTGAGACCTATATTAGTGTTACCAGCCTAGTCCTTGTCGATATAGCTATTAAAGTATTATGTGTAAGACAGTAACAGAAGCATTGGAGTTAATATTGAAACATAACCATTTCAAATGAAAAATACCATGGCACTGCTTCTTCGGAAAATTATATATCTGTGAGGCAAGTTGTACCAAAGCAGTACCCCAAATGTATCTATCAACTAAATTTTTAAAAATAAAACTCGCGATACTCAGAGGACATATGTATCTAGGAATATTGCACAAGTGCGATATTAATAATTTTTTTCCAATTTTGGACTACCTGGGCTGAATATGTATATTCATTTGTCTGCCTATACTTATTCATCTTTGCTTACATGAGTGGAGTGTCTTTGCAAGTATAAACCCTGTCCCCTTCGTTGCTAACCAGGCAAGAAGCTCTCCCACATCACGAAGCAGTAACGCGGCCACCAACCAAGTACAGCCAAGAATAACTAGTTATGGACATCTAAACACCTGACAAAAACTAAAGGAATGTCTAAACCAATCCGAACCCTTTTATTGGCTTTCTTAGAAGCTCACATACTATTTCCTTGACCTATCCTTAAAGAGCAAAGTCCAAGCTACATTACAGGTCATGGATTGTCGGAAAAATTACAGGTCTAAGCTTCATTAAGGATGAAGAGAGCACTTTACTCTCTCAGGTGTTTAAAATATGTATCTGGGGCATATAGTACATGTGCAAACTTAATATTTTTTGCCAATTTTGACTACATGAGCTGGATAGCTAGGTAAATTCATCTCTCTGCCTATACTCATTCGTCTTTGATTACTAGAGTGGAGTGTCTTTGCAGACATCATAGTGCATCTAAATTCTAAACCATATAAATGCTAAGAATTATAAACCGTGAGAAAGCTCTCGGTCATCACCATGCAGTGTTGAGATCACCCACCAAGTATAGCCAAGAATAACTATAGAAATCTACACATCTGGCATGACTGAAGGAACGCATAAACCAATCCAGGAAGAGAAGCATAAAATCATCATTCATTGTCGTTACAAGAAGCATACATACACTCTATTTCCTGACACTATCTTTAGAGAGCAAAATCTAAGCTTCATTACAGGTTTAGAATGTTCAAAAAACGACTACATTGTAGTGTTGAAGCACCACTTGCATTTCACAGTTGCAAAATCTATACTTCGACAAATGGCAATTGGATATTTTCTTGATCATTTAGAAACTAAGGCAAAAGGTATAAGAGAAAGAATGAGTAAACTAACCCAATCATTCCGGCCCCTGTATTTCTGAACCCCGCATCGCGTACTGCTGAAAACGCCAGCTACAAACCCTAAAACCCCAAATCAAGCAACGTTAACGCCAGAAAAGATTATTACACAGCTCAAACACCATCTTGAGCATAGATAGATTACCGCATCGAATCCCAAAACGGCGAACCGAGTTTGCCTGATATTGGCAACCAAAATTATGTCATCAACTCACAGAAAAACCCTACCACCAGCTCGCAAAATTTGAAAAAAAAAAAAAAAAAAAAA
>Ga0209489_108164_pt1 | contig 14657 bp, 11 predicted proteins | sample SiratrowhiteBW_FD_187527 | JGI IMG/M metagenome (GOLD analysis project Ga0209489, IMG submission 187527) | Root nodule microbial communities of legume samples collected from California, USA - Siratro white BW (SPAdes) (version 2) | ecosystem: Host-associated > Plants > Roots > Nodule | place... | reverse complement strand
TATATATATATATAATGTTGAGAAGAAAGAATTGTTGGAAATCCTTTATAGTCGTTGTGAGGTCTTGATAAGTTCTTCTTTTTCATCTTGCATTTGTCCACATTCAAGCTTAGAGTGTATCTTGGATAGAGTGGAGGAATTCCATTGTCCATTGTCTTTTATTGGTTGACAACTTCTGTGTATGTATGCCAGCTAGATACATGATCCTCATGAACAAAATGCAGTATGGAATAGGAGTCTTGCTATTATTTTGCATGAACCTATCCTTGAAAGCAATCTTCTAATGCTCCAGAATCAGAAAGTGCAAATTTATATGACTTCCTTACAATAGATGAAAAAGGACAAAGTGGTCATTTTCTAAAACATGGTTCCTAGAGTCTGTGCGTGACATGATGATGTTGAAAAGGATATTGTGTATCAATGTTTCTAAGGGTAGCAAATTAGAGTTCTTTAGGAAGCTCCTCATCATAAAATTTGTTCTTGATGTCATTCATAGCCCACAATATAGCAAGGTGTCCACTTCTTCAATGGTTAGGTCATCACCCCACTAGTTTAAGAATGATGGACCTTTTTCCTTCAGATGTGTGACCTTGGAAATGTTAACACCAAAGAGTCTCACCATTTTCCTAGCTACTTTGCCCCCAAAGTCGTTGCTTACAAGTTGTGCATTGGCCCAGAACTAGTTGTACACTAATAGAGTTAAATTATATGATACTTTTGGGCTTATTTTCGTAATGAAATCAATTCTTTCTAAGCTTGAAACTTGCTAAATCACATGTTTTTATAAATAATTTATTCTTTTTATATTTTTTTTACTTGAGTTTTTCATCAAATAATACTCTAAATCCCATTAATTTTGTCAAATAAATGAATAGGAAACATTTGGATCAAGAAAAGCAACACTGGAATCCTTGAAGAACACATAAGGCAAAACTAGAATGTTGATGCTGACAATTAGTCTGGGCTCACAAAATGTGGGTCGGACACAAATTTTATAGGTCAGGCTCAGGATATTGAACATGGGCAAATAGTGTTGAAATTGCAACAAAATCCAATTGTATATGTCAATTTACAACCACTTTGCTGGGCCGGTTGCGAGCGTCGAAAAACACACTCTATTTAATAAATATTTCACATTAGGGTTCCACATCTTTAATCAGAGATAATAAAAAGTCATACTTGGAGGCAACTTAGGGGTTTCTAATTTAATTCACCTTCTTCCATTGTGCTTATTGGTTTTTTGATGTTCTCATGACTATGAGGAGCTAAATCCATTATTGTTGGTATTAGATGTAATCAAATGAAAGTCTCATGTAATCGTATTTGGGTTTATTTTATGTCTTATCATAAATGCTTTTCTTTCAATATATCAATATATTAATTATATGTTTATGCTTGTAGAAAATCCATAACTCAGTCATTGATTTTTTAAAAGTATTGAAAAATATCTTTTGAATATAGAACTGAATTAATTTACCGAACAAAAGCTCGTGTATAAGAATAAAGCATGATTCATTTGTTGTCATCAACATCATTGTCTGAATGCAAGTTTCATCTATATAATTGATCAAGGAATTGACGGTTAACAGATAATCCCTACGTTCATCTGTTAAGGAATTAAGTTTTGAGTAATTTTGTGGATTGACATTGATTATTGATAAAAAAAAAAGAAATTTATTTGTATATATGAGATTGATGTTTGGTGAAATCTAACCCTGACAACTTCATTATATTCATCTTTTACCATTTTTCTGTGTTCTAAGTGTTGATACAAAAATCCTAAAAATATTTATTTGTTTTAATTTTATTTTTCTATGTAACATTTGAATTATGGGTTGTTTCTTGAGTCTAATTTTATTACAATAGTATAAATTATTTTGTGTTGTATAAGTTTCTTGGAAGAGAATGATATATTTATTACTTGTTACAATTGCGACCGGTGCACCTTCTATCATGCAAATTTGCTAACATACACCTCATTGTTCAGAAGTTCCTTATGGCAAAAACCTGTACCCATCCTACTTGATCAAACACTCTGCCCAGAAGATAGGCACCATGTTTTAGATTTCTAAAGTTGGGATGTTTTCTTGGAATGAATTGTGGTTCTAAAAACATTAGCATCGCCTCATCGAAGTTGGAGATAGGCACAATTGATTGAGCGATCTTCTTGGGAGCCATTTTTTCTTGTTTCTTTGTTATGGTTTTAGAGAGAGATGGGAGAAAAAACATATTTCAAAGTTCAAACTTTTATTTTAGGAGGTTAAAGAAAAAACTTGAGGGCCACATTAGGTTATTCTTTGAGAAAGAGTTTAAAACTAGGGTGACAGTTTCACTTCTGATGACGATATGGATGAATGTTACAATGTCCAACAGTTAATGTATATGTCAATTGCTTTACATTGAGTTTCTTAGAGATTTTAATGGGATTTTCATTTGACCATTAATTCCCTTTAGTGTGTTTGCTATTTACTAATGATTACTCATTAATAAGTCATTACTAATTCAGACGATTTTGACTTTGTCTGTTGCCTTCTCTTGTGCCTGAGGTGAATCTCCTTGTGCACTTATTTTTCAGAAGATGTTGAAACCATATATTACATATGATCCTTGAGACATTCTTCATGAACTCTCAAAATTCCTAGAGATTGCTCCCACTTGTGCTCCTTTAGATTATGAGCCTGTGTCATAGACATCATTTCGGGTTCCTATTCCTTTAGTAAGTTTTTCATAAACATTTGATTTATTTGTGCTTTTATAGAGGTTTTGTCCAAAAATTCAGTGGTTTGTTTGGAAGATTCATTGTTCTTCCAAACATATCCTTTATAGTCTCACCACCCATCATGGTGATGAACTCATGTCGATGTATGATGATCTCAGATAGTTTATGCATATAGTCAATGAATGAATTAGTAGAATATTTAACAGAGAAAACAATGAGAAGGAAACAAGAAGGCATGAGTTGATGAAGATGAAGAAGTTCCTCGACACTTTGCATGAGAACCCCCAATCAAACCAACTCACTTAAAGATGTAGAATTTACTGGATAAAAATCCATAGCATTGGTTAACACGTGATCTCAAATGGATGTAATGTTTTTATGCATTGTGAGTGCATACCTCTAGATTGTCTCTTAAAGAGAAGTCTTCCGCTCATCTCCACATGCTGCCATGGATTTCCTTCATGAATATTATAACATTCCTACTTTAAATAAGTATATTAGTTATTTTATCCTTACCTTAAAAATAAGAGTTAAGACAATCTTACGCTTTAATTCCTATGAATAAATTTTCATTTTTAAAAATATCTTGTATTTTATAACGTTAAAAAAAATTCAAGTAGTTTAAGAAACAATGTGACTAAATAAAATGAAAATATTAAAAAATAATATATATATATATATATATATATATATATATCAATTATGAATATTATAAATAAAATATATTTATGAATATTAAAAAATTATATTAATTATAAGTTTTTAAAAGAAAACAACAATTTTAATAAAAATAAAATTTGAAAAAAATAAAAATAATATTAATAATAATAATTAAGAAATAATTAATTAATTGTTAAAATAATATATATTTAATTATTATTTAAAATAATCTTCTAATAGATAAGAAGAAATAAAAGATAAGATAAAAGAGAGATATAAGATACTTTCACTAAATGAAGGTAATCATGAATTTAAATAGAAACAAACTTTTACACTTATAAGTAAGATGGGGTGGAAGAGTAGATATGGGAGAAAGAAGAGAAGAGAGAGAAAAGAGAAGGAAGTGAGGAAAGCTAAGAGAGAGAAGAAAGAGATAAGGAAGAGAGAGAAAGAAGGAAAGAGAAAGAGAGAGTGACTAAAAGAAAGAAAGAGAGAAATAGAATTTGATAAAAGGGATTAGAAGAAATTTCAAACCTTCTAAAAGACTTGTAGTTCTAATTCTACCATGTCACTCCACTCAAATGTAATGGGGGACTGAGGATAACCTCTTTTTATATTAATCTTAATAAACTTATGTTTGTGACATTTTATTTATTTTAAACTATATTATTCTACTATCCTTATATCTAGTATTTCTATTAATCTCTAGTTAAGTACTGGTCCTATTTATTTATTTATATTTTTTAATTTATATTAAACACTAGTCTTGTTTATTTATTTAATTATTTTAGCTCTAGTTATATATTGATTTTGTTTATTTGTTTATTTATGTTATTTAATTTATCTTCGATTACGCACTGATCATATATTTATGTTATTTATTTTATCTCTAGTTATGCACTAGTCCTATTTATTTATTTATGTTATATATCTCTAATTACACCCTAGTCCTATTCATTTATCTATGTTATTTAATTTATATCCACTTATGCACTGGTTCTATTTATTTGTTAATGTTATTTATCTCCAGTTATATATTATTTCTCTTTATTAATTTATATTTTTAATATTTTATTTGCTTGTGATATACTGAACCATATCTAATTCTTGTTCTTGTTTTATTTTACTTTGTACTATTTTAAAAACCATCTTTTTATAGTTAGAAGAAATACACGTAAAGTAATATTAAAAATAAACTAAAAGTAAATATTTTAATAAACTTGGATAAAAGAAGCTTACATATATACTCTATTATTATTATTATTATTATTATTTATGTACTTATTGTATCTGGTTGAATGATTTGTATATATTATTAGTTAAGACAAATATGACATAACATAATAAGACATTACGTTATGTGATCCTTGAAAATGTCAAGAGTAAGGTTGTTGAGAAAGAGTTCTAGGTTCTGTTATAATGAGTTGAGACTTGGCTAATGTATGAGTGTCAGTGTTTGGGAAGTCACGGTTTGGTATACTACGGAATGAAAGATAGGGACCATGTTGGGTTCTAAGGAAGTATTTTCCAAATAGGGTAATATCTGGATGATTCAGAATAACGCCCTAGACTAGGATACTCATAGGCTAAACTTGGTATTATCTGAAACTTGCTCAACATCGTCGAGGTTAGGTAGTGAGTATATATCTCTGTTACTGATAGATAAATGGCCAATATTCTTGAGAAAAATAATGATTATTGTACCAATGTTTTAATGAGAAATACCCAACTCCCTAATCACTTCCCAATCAACTTTTGATGTTCATCGTGGATTATCAAAACTGGAATATGGATCTATATGTTTGATAAAGTGAGATTAAGTCTTACGTTTGTAGGTCTAGCCATAGGCCCTCATTTTTTGTATTGTGTGTTATGTTTATTAAAATTGATATTTAAGGTTTATAAAGACCTTATTCCTTGTCGTGTTTTCTATTATATGTACATGTTGTAGGAATAGAAGCGGAGCCCTTTCAAGAGAATTTCAAGATATCCTCTCTAGAGTGTTAACTCATGGTGGACTTAATTTTAATATCTACATAATATATAAAATATATAGATATTTCTCAATTCAGATGTAGAACTCTTGCTATTATACAAATCTTATATGTTTTTATAATATATTATGAATAATTAAAAAGATGTAAAATGTTGAGATACATTTATATTTATAAGGTTATATCATGATTAATGTTTTCTCTAAGAAAATCTTATTACAAAAAAAAAAAAAATTCACTCCCAATTTCTAATTAAATAACAAATATTTATATAATAGTCAAGGTGTTTCAGATATCACGTTTCCTCTCTCTTAAGCAACTTTAAGCATATTGCAGAAGTTATACTCTACCCTTGTCAAACTCATAATGCTTTCATAGTGGTTGTGAGTTCACGTTCTTTTGTTTTATAACCTGAACTAGAAAGGCATGCTTCTATTTCTACCCTTGGTTCTAGTGTTATTTCCTATTAATTCACATTACATATGAAGGCTATTTTGGAAACAACTATAGAAATGCTTCAACCAACACTAGAAGCTCGTGACCAAACCCTTTAAGAAGTTGTTAAATAGAAGGCCATGACCACTGAAAATATATTTGGTTGAGTTAAAGAGGGGGGCTGAATTGAACTTTAAAAGATTTTTACAATTTAAAACACTAAGAACAATTTAGTGAATAGAAAACCTTTTCTGAATCTCAATGATAAAAGATTTAAGGTGTAGTGGTGAAATAAATTGATTTTAGGCACGAATAAATCGATTTATTTTGTTGGCAGAGAGCAAATTTCAAACAACACACACAATAGTTGAATTTTATGCAGCAGATATGATTCTAAACAATATTAACCAGCAAAGACAGTATAGGGCAAATTAAATCACACAATTTGAAAGTAATATATCAAACAGATTTAATCACACCAAATTGCACACAAGATAGAATACAAAGAGAAATATTAATACTCAATTTGCAAGTTTAAGTTACTGAGATATATCAAAAACAATATTAACTAAGAATGTCAAGTCCAATGCAACTATATCAAACACAATAGTTCAACAGACTCAATATAAAGATGATAAATACTAAAGATTCACAATCACTTCAATAGTATCACACTAGCACACCAAAGACAGTTTTACAAATCAGTACTGAAATACTTATTTTGGATTTCAAAAATTAAGAAGGATTAACACTGCTACTATCAATATCAGATTGGACAACCACTAAGATTGAAAACAGATATTGAAATTCAATTACTATAATAATAGCAGTTCTGCAAATTATTCAGAATTCAATTGGAACAAATCAGTTGTGATTTGAAATCAAAAATAAAGACACAATCTCTGCAGAAGAATCACAAAACAGTTTACAATTTGAAGTTTTAGTATAATATCACAAAACAGGTTGCTTTTCAGTTTCAGATATGTTACAAACCCTTGTGAAGGCAAAGTTATACCTAATTCAAATCACAAAAACCAAACCCAATGAGCAGTATAGCAATTTAAACCAATTACTCTTCAAATTATCAAGAATCAATTCTATTACCAATTTATTTCAATGAGCAGTGCAAGAACAATTTAGAATTGAAAGAGTAAGGTCAAGAATAGCATAACACAGTCAATGATACTGGTTCACCCTTCCTCAAGGGCTACGTCGAGTCTCCTTTACCCCTCAAGCAAAGAAAGTTCCACTATATCAATTAATTGTTCAATTTACAATCAATCACACAATTCCTACTCCCTGTAAGAATCAAGAACCCACTGAAATGATCAACTACTCCCTGCAGTCCCCCAATCAATTCAGCAAACACACAAGGCTAAATCCTATGGCCTAAAATAATACGAACATTCAAGTGTTTTACAATAGAAAAGACTCCCTGATTGGCGCGCAGAAGAGGCCTTTGCACAGTCTTGAAGAATTCCAATGACACAGTGAATTGGTCAAGAGTGATTCTTCAAGAAAAAGCCCCAATTGATTTTGATCAAGAAATTCTCAATTACCCAGAGTGTTTTTTTTTTCACAGTAATATCAAAAATTGACTCTCAATTTCTGTAAGACTATAGCGCACGTTAGAAATCTTGCAGTTTTTATAAAGGAAAAACCCTCAATTCTGTTTTTCACAAATCAGTTATTTAAGTTCTGCTAGGCACGAATAAATCGATTTTATTAAAACTGGAATCGATTTATTTTTGTCCAGTGCGGTGCATTTCAAACCAGTTTGCACCTAACTTTAGCTAGCTCACTTTGATTAGTTTTTAATCACTCTTAGACCATTGTGCTGATGGACATCTCCTTAATTATGCATAGGTTCTTTGCCAATCAAGCTCTCACTCACTCACACAAGACCAAATACCAAATCACCTCTAATTGGTTACTTGCTTTGTCTTGCTTGTTTTGTCTTGTTTGGCTTCATCAAATCTTTATTCTTGTGAGAGTGCTAACAATCTCCCCCTATTTGATGAAGACAACTGAGTGTGTGAGTGGTATCTTGCTCTTTCTGCACAAAAAGAAACTAGTGAAAGTAACTAATTTCATAGCACCCATTTGCAAATTTGCTCAATCATAAAACCATAAGAACATAGACTGTATTCATTTAACTTTGCTATTACAGGATGGCATAAAGAACATAATAAACATAACAGCAAACACTTAGACTTTGCTAAAGCAATAGATAACAACACATGAAACAGAATACAACAACAGTACAAATTAAACTCAAAACAGAATGCAAATGCAAATGACATAGAGCACATAACACAAACACTACATAGAGCACACAACACAAACACTAGTAGCAGCCTCCTTTCTTACAGCAGCAGCCTCCTCACATACTCCATCAAATTCTCCCCCTTTGTCTTTATCAAATGGGAGACAATATTCACTCATGAGGCTGATTCCACGATGTCATAGTGGCTAACTGATCTTGAACAACTTCCATTTAATGATCAAGGTGTTGAAAAAGTGCTGTATAAAATTCATGATTATTCCTTTGCTCCATTGTCAAGTTATCCAACTTATCTATCATCATTTGCTCAAATCTGGAATATCCAGAGCCTTGTCCACTTCACCTCCAGCAGCTTCGTGCTCTGCTGGGCCAGCATCTTCACCAGCAGCTTCTTCAGCCTGTTCCTCATTTTTTGCTTCTCCTTGTGTTATCCATATGCCATTGTTGTCTTGTGTTAACCCAATATTGTTGATAGTTGATTTAGATATTTCACAGGTTTGTTTCACTGGCTCTTCCAACTCCCCCTCAAGAGGTATCAAAAAATTCTGAAGGAACTTTGAGATCAGCACCACATATGGGAGTCTGTAATCAGGCAATCTTTTAGCTTTCTCTATTTGTTCCGCAATGACATATGGCCAATTGACTTTGATTTTGTTGATAATGCAGTACATTAAAATAAGATCTTCCTCATGAAGAACAACATGGTTATGTCCTCTGGAGTGAGAATCCATACAACAATGAAAGCAATCAACCTTGGTATCAAGGACAAGCCTCCAACTTGAAATCTTCTTGTGACAGCTTGAGGATTTCACAAGCAGCTTCTATAGAATGTGATTTTGTTATAATCATCAAGCTCTTCAGTGTTCCCTTTTCCTATCTTGAGTCCTTCATAGTTCAGTCTAGCCACAACTTCCCACTTGACTGAACTAACCAGCATTCCATTCCTTTGACTCTAGACTCCATCTTCTCGTCCTTTACTTTCAAGTTGGTGAAGAACACTTTGGCCAGATCTGGATATACGTTACCAGTCAAGCCAAGGAATCTTTTCAGCCCTTGAAACTCTAGCAGTTCACAAACACCATGAAGTTGTTGCTCTTCAAGCCACTCTAGACGAACAAATTTTGGAATATTCACAATCTTCCTACTGTAAGTTGTTAAATAAGCATCAATGCTTTTCTGGCTATCTTCTTTGGTTTCCCATGCGAACCATGCTTCAAGACGGCTTGTATTGTCAACATATCTTGGTCCACGTCCTAGTGATTTTGTTCTCTTCCTTGCGTTGCTAGATGAAGCCATGGAAACTATTTTTCTTGTAAATGAAGAGTAGTTTTGGTGTAGGTAGGGACTATTTTTTGCGTGAGGAAAAAGTGGTTCTGCAACTGATATTTTGGTCTCACTTATGCAGAATGCTATGCACAATGTATGACTTATATAAGAAAAAAAATATAGACAAAAGTGGATTTCGTTTTTACCCATTAGCCATTATAAGTTGGAGTGTATTACCTTGTTCTCCTTTGGGACGAGTAGTTTATATTGGGAAGTGGCAGAATAACTGCATGCACAGATTCACTTTTCAGTTTTTACCTTTTTGACTTCTAATCAAGTGAAGACAAGTGTCCTTTGAGTGACTCAAGATGGTCAAACTTGAGTGGTTGGGAAGTTAAGCTTCAATCAATGTAATTTGCATGGTTGAGTCTCTGTAATGCAGTAGAATTTGCTTTCACACATTGCATTTATTCCATGGACAGTTCAAAGTGAATTAAAAAACTTAAACAAGTCATTAGTAACAAAAACAGAAAACTTAATAAAATGCTCCAAGGGTTAGAATAAATCGATTTCGACTTCGAATAAATCAATTTATTTTAGCTCCAGTAAGCAAAATATTATGCAGTTCATATGCTATGCTATATTAGAGATATCCAATATGCCTAGTTCAGTTCTCAAGTAATTAAATCTATCCTTAGCAAGTGGTTTAGTGAAAAAATCAGCTAATTGTTTTTCAGACTCAATGAATTCCATTTCACAAATACCATTACTCACTTGCTCTCTAATGAAATGATGCCTAATTTCTATATGCTTAGTTCTAGAGTGATGTATTGGATTTTTAGTGAGATTGATGGCACTGGTGTTATCACAGAATAAAGGTACCTTTGTGACTTTAAGACCAAAGTCATTAAGTTGTTGTTTGAGCCAACAAATTTGAGCACAGCAGCTCCCTGCAACAATATACTCTGCCTCAATAGTTGAGAGAGCGACACATGCTTGCTTCTTACTATTCCATGAGATGAGACTTGCTCCAAGTAAATGGCAAGTGCCACTTGTGCTTTTTCTGTCCAGATTGCATCCAGCAAAATCAGAATCCGAATAGCCCTTGAGATTAATTGTGGCTTCATTTGGATACCACAAGCCAACATTGGTGGTTCCCTTGAGATACTTGAGAATTCTTTTAGCAGCATTGAAATGAGATTCTTGTGGATTTGCCTGAAATCTAGCACACATGCATACTGCAAAAGTTATGTCAGGTCTGCTAGCAGTGAGATACAGCAAGGATCCAATCAGCCCTCTGAATTTGGTTTGGTCTACTGCTGTCCCATGTTCATCTGCATCAAGATAGCAACTAATTGAAATTGGAGTTGATGCCTCTTTGCAACCTTCCATCTCAAACTTCTTTAGAACATCTCTGCAGTATTTTGATTGACTTAAGAATGTGTCATTCTTCAATTGTCTAATCTGCAGCCCCAGGAAGTAATTCAACTCTCCCATCATAGACATTTCAAACTCCCCTGCATATCTAACACAAATTCTTGACAAAGAGATTTATTAGTTGATCTAAAAATGATATCATCAACATACACTTGAACAAGAATAATCACTATTAGATTTTTTGATAAAGAGAGTTTTATCTACTTGACCTCTTTCATAGCTTTTGGAGAGTAAGAAATTACTTAGCCTTTCATACCATTGCCTAGGAGCTTGCTTTAAACCATAAAGAGCTTTCTCAAGCTTGTAAACATGCCTGGGTAGCTTGTGGTCTTCAAATCTGGGTGGTTGAGTGACATACACTTCTTCATTAATAAAACCATTTAAGAATGCACATTTCACATCCATTTGAAATAGCTTGAATCCACTAAGACAAACATAGGCCACCAGCAGCCTCACAGCCTCAATTCTTGCAATTGGTGCATAGGTTTCATCATAGTCAATGCCTTCCTCTATAGTCAATGCCTTCCTCTTGATTGTAACCTTTGGCCACTAGTCTTGCTTTATTTCTCACTATGATGCCTTGCTCGTCCATCTTGTTTCTGAACACCCATTTTGTACCTATCACATTCATCTCACTGGTTCTTGGAACCAAGCTCCACACATCATTTCTTGTAAATTGATTAAGTTCCTCTTGCATAGCACTAATCCAATTGCTATCACTCAATGCTTCTTGGATTGACTTAGGCTCAATCTGTGACACAAAAGCCATGTGTTCGCACAACAAATTCAATGAACTTCTGGTTGAGACGCCTCTGTGAATTTCTCCAATCACATTATCCAAGGATAGATCTCTTGGAACTCTCCATTCCAGAGGCAAATCGATTTGATGCTCGAATAAATCAATTTCTTTTTCTGTAGACCTAGTTTTTCAGTTTTGTTTTCATTCTGTTCAGCTGCAGTTTCCTTTAAACCTTGCAATCTTTTAGCTTCCTCATCATCTGCACTGTTTTGAGACTTATTCTGCACCTTTTGGTTAGTCTCATCAAAAGTAATATGCACAGTTTCCTCAATCAACACGGTTCTCTTGTTATATGCTCTATATGCATGACTATGTGATGAGTAACCTAAGAAGATGCCTTCATCTGCCTTTGAATCAAACTTGCCTAGATTATTTTTCCCATTATTCAAAATAAAGCACTTGCAGCCAAAAACTCTAAAGTGAGAAATATTTGGTTTTCTTCCTTTGAAAAGCTCATATGATGTTTTCTTTAAAATAGGCCTTATCAAAACTCTATTAGGCACATAGCATGCAGTGTTTACTGCATCTGCCCAAAAATATTTTGAAAGATTTGTTTCATTCAATAGTGCAGGTTTTCTCATTTTGAACAATCTTTGCAAGTTTCTTAAAGGCACTAAAGGTTTCATCCTTGGTTACCAAAACAAAGTCCATGTATGTCTAGAAAAGTTATCCATAATTACAAGACCATAATAGTTTCCACCTATGCTCATGGTTCTAGAAGGTCCAAACAAATCCATGTGAAGCATTTCCAAAGGTCTAGTGGTAGAAACAAATTGTTTTTGCTTAAAAGAAGTTTTGGTTTGTTTTCCCTTTTGGCAAGCTTCACATACTTTGTCTTTCTCAAACTTGAGTTTAGGCAAACCAATCACAAGTTCTTTATATGTTATTCTATTTAAATGTTGCATGTGAATATGAGCAATATGTCTATGCCACAACCATATATCATCACATTTAGCTACCAAGCAATTAATTTCAGAATTGATACAATGCAAATCAAGCATGTACACATTATTAACTCTTTTACCAACAAGGTGAGCTTCTCTTGAGTCTTTACTGGATATGAGGCAGATTTCTGCTTGGAAAGTAACCTCCAAGCCTTTGTCACATAGCTGACTTATACTCAGCAGATTGTGCTTTAGTCCTTCCACCAAAAGCACATTATGAATGATTAAGTTTCCTTTGACTCCAATGTCACTGCTGCCAATGATCTTCCCTTTGTTGTTGTCACCATAAGTAACATATCCTCCTTGTTTTAATGTCAATCCAGTGAGCAATGATGCATCCCCTGTCATGTGCTTGGAGCAGTTGCTGTCCAAATACCAAAGCTTCCTGCTGGCTGCCCCCTTGACCTACAAAACAGATTTATTTTATGAAACTGGGTACCCTATTGGCTTTGGGTCCAGAATTGTTAATGCTACCCTTAGGTATCCACCTCATACGACCATTTGGAACATCATAAACTCTAGCTCTATAGCTTCTAATAGTATGGCCTATGTGCAAACAATAGAAACAAGTTTGAAAATGTGAGGTATGTTGGCAGCTAGTTTTGAAAAAGCTGCTAAATTTTCTGGTTTTCTTTTTAAACATGGGTTTGAATCCAATTCCAGCTTTATCAAATACACAATTTTGGGAACCTAAAACAACATTTAAATTTGTCGTTCCCTTAGCAAGTTTGAAAGAGGTTTTTACAAGATATTTTACCTTAGCTTCCAGCACCTCACAGTTTTCACACTTGGCTGGTTTGCTAGACTCACCCTCATTGTAAGAAGACTGATAAATCATATTTAAGTAGTCAAAATCAGTTTTAACAATTTGTAGTTCTTCTTCGAATGAGGTAACTCTCTTTTCCAGCCAGTTGTTCAAACCTTTGAGCCAGTTATTTACACTAGCCAACCTATTTGCTTCCTCATGTATTTCATGGAACGCTTGAAGCAATGTGTTGTAATTTTCAGAAGTGGATGAGGCAGTGTTGCTTACCTCTGAATTCTCTTTTCTGATTAGGCATGGATTTATTTCTTCCTCCTCCTTTGATGAGCAACTGGTTGTAGAATCATTTTCCTCCCAAGCTATGTATGGTCTCTTCCCTTTGTCATTCTTGCTAAATTTTTTCTTTTCAGCAGCAGCAGCAGTAGCCTTGTCTTTGTGATTCATATTTGGGCATTCAGCTTTGATGTGTCCTTGCTTTCCACATCCAAAGCAGGTAAGGTTAGAGGAAATTAAATCAGTTTTCTTTGTATACCTTTTAGCTTGCTGATTTTTCAGTTTTCCTTTCCTCCTTAGGAACTTGCTGAATTTTCTTGTGAGCATGTTGAGTGTTTCAGCTCCACTATCATAGCTTGAATTAGATTCAGTTTCTTCTATTGGTGTTGCAGTTCTGAGAGCAATGCTCCTAGCCTTCTTTTCTCTATTTTCCTGCTCTTTAAATCGATTCATTTCTAACTCATGCTCCCTTAGCTTTCCAAATAATGCAGTTGTGCTCAGAGTTGATAGATCCTTTGTTTATGAAATGGCAGTGACCTTTGGCTGCCAAGATCTGTCCAGGCACTTCAAAACTTTGAAGTTTAGCTCCTCTTTGTCAAAGATCTTTCCAAGCCCAATGAGGTGATTCACAATGTGTGTGAACCTTTTCTGCGCATCAGCTATTGTTTCTCCAGCTTGCATTCTAAACAACTCATATTCTTGAATTAGATCATGCTTCCTTGCCCTCTTAACATCACTCGTTCCTTCATGAGTCACCTCGAAGATATACCACATCTCCTTTGCTGAAGAACATTGAGTGACCCTGAAAAACTCATCTAAGTTCAAAGCAGAGGTTATGATGTTCTTTGCCATACAATCAAACTGAGCTTTCTTGCTCTCATAATCACTCCACTCAAACCAAGGTTTATTAATAGTAACACCGTCAACAACAGTTTTAGGAACATAAGGGTCATTCACAATTGCATCCCAAATGCCTCTATCAAGAGATTCAATAAAAATTTTCATTCGAATTTTCCAAAACTGGTAGTTTACTCCACTGAACAGAGGAGGTCTGTTAATAGAAGCACCCTCACCAAAAGGTAA
>Ga0209489_108163_pt1 | contig 14658 bp, 8 predicted proteins | sample SiratrowhiteBW_FD_187527 | JGI IMG/M metagenome (GOLD analysis project Ga0209489, IMG submission 187527) | Root nodule microbial communities of legume samples collected from California, USA - Siratro white BW (SPAdes) (version 2) | ecosystem: Host-associated > Plants > Roots > Nodule | place: USA... | reverse complement strand
CAATAACAAAAAAATAATTCAATTACACCAAACAAATTAATTATATTTTAACTTAAATTATTTTTAAACATAAGGGTAAATTTGTAATCTTACCATTTTATTCATTTAAAAATATTAAAATATCTATCACACCTATCACATCACTTACAAACTTTCATAAACTTTCCACTTAAATCTTACTATCTTTCCTTTAATCCAAACAACCAAACTTTCTACACACTTTCCTCTTAAATCACCTCAAATCCACTCCCCAATCCAAACAATTCCTAAAAGATCATTCTGTGATACTTCGGTGGAAAATTTTCTAGGGTAAAGTAATTAATGAAATAATAAAAAATTAAGAAATTATAAATATAATAATGAATTATTTTAGATAAGATGTTTCTATTTACTGTTGTTGATTGTTAGTTTACTTTCAACAGCCGACAGAACAGTTTTTCTACTTGTCTAAACTTTTGGCAGTTTCTAAACTGCTATTAAACTTGTTATTTTGAAAATCTTGGTAAATTGTTATTCTCGATTTTTGGAGTGTTGTGATTTTCTTGATTCTGGATTTTTCTTTATTCTGTATTGTTTTACTAGAAAAATGTTTATAAATAGTACACAATTTACTCTTCCTTCCAATTATATGTTTTATTAGATTGTCATGGATTGGTTATTCTAAATTACAGTATCCAATAAAAGAATATTTGATTTCAAATTCCAAATCCATTTTAACTAGATTAAATTAATTTGCACTTTTTCAATTTAATTTAAATTTGATTAAATTTAGAATAAATTTATTTTGTTAATTAGAATAAATCCGATGTGGGATCTAAATATGGTGTGTGATTGATTTACTTGATTTGATTTCGACTTAAAATGACTTGATATGATTCTAATTCTATTTCGGCCTGATGCATGAGTTTAGCATGAGCTTAATTCGACTTGATCATATATGATACAGTCTATCTCAGTCACATCTGAGTTCGATTGAATTGAACTTGACTTGACATGGGTCTAGTCCAACTTAATTGAACATGGTCTCGTCCCGACTTAGCTTAAACTAGACTCAGAATAAATCACCTCGACTTAGGTTCTGGCCGACTCGAGTCAACCTAGACTTGGGATTGTCAGGTTTAACTTGGGCCTGAGGCTGACTTGGCTCAACCTGGGCCCGAGACAGACTCAGTTCAACTTGGGCCCAAGGCCGACTCGGTTCAACCTGGGCCGGGCGTGACTTCACTCAATGTTGGCTCAAGCTAATTTGACTAGACTTGGCCCAAGCTGACTCGACTTGACCTAAGTCCAAGTTTAACTCGACTTGAGGCTTAGGCTAACACCACTTGACTTGGGCCTAGGCCACTCGGGTTGAGTTTGCTCAACTTGGGACCAACTCGACACAACTCAATCTAAGTTTTGGCTAACTTGACATGACCTAGGCCCATATTGACTTAACATGACCTAGACTCAGGTCGACTCGGCTTGACCTAGACCCAGGATGACTTGATTCAACTTGGGTTTGGACCAACTCAGCTCAACATGGGCTCAACCTACTTGATTCGAGTTGGGCTTGGAGCAACATGATTTAACCTTGGCCTCATCGACTCAACTCAACCTTGGCCCAAACTAACTCAGTTCAACCTATTGTTGGATTGAGTGGTTAACACTAGGCCAAAAGCTATAACTGATAGTCATGGTGTAATTCTTTCTAATTAAGACCATAGAAACACAAGTGCCACGATTCCATTATGACTTGACCCACTTGACATCTATCACGGAATAATTAATGCCACCTGCAACAATCTCCCCCTCAACAATTATCCTACTATGATTGAACTCTTCGATCGTTGGATCAAGTACTTATCACTTGTTAAAAGTGTGTAAAATGGAAAGGAGAACTCATTGAAAGTAGAATGTATGCACAAGAACCTTTTTCTTCCTCTTTCCTCTCTAAGATTTTTTATGTTTTATGTTATACACCATATTCTTCCTACAAAGATGGAGACATGGTGATGGTGAAGGCTTGGTAAATGATGATGGAAGGGTAGTGGATAATGGTAGAGACGTGGTAAAGGATGGTAAAGATACCACAATTGTTAAGATTAATGAATGACATCAAAGATCAATTATAAGGAATGAATAAATTGATTGTTCCTCATTTTCTACTTTTTTTATAATTGAAATGGATTTGTAGTGATTTTTGGGTTGGACATTCGTCCAAAAGGCTAGACCACATCACTCCAATGTGTTCAAGAGTTGGATAACATTTAAATCAAAGTAGGGTGTTTGACAATTATCGTATATGTACCTAACATATATCTTCGTCAAATGTACATCAAAAAAGTAAAAATGACGTTTGTTAATTATTTTAAAGATTCATAGCTCTCCCTCACTCAAAGGTTACATCATCGCTTGAGCAATAGCTTGTTGTATCAAACTTTTGAGTTCTAGAGTATTGTCTAAAACTCTCATTTGTTATCGCTTGAGTGACCACTTATTGCTTGAGTGGTGAAAGTTTAAGTGGTGAAAGTTTAAGAGGAAAAATATATTATTTCAATATTTCTTTCACTTAAACCTTAATTTATAGTTTACAGAAGGAATTTTATCACTTGAGTGACTAGAAAACTACTCAAGAGATAATATTTGATGCATGTAATAATGACCACTGCTCAAGCGTCATTTGAGGAACAAATTGATGTTCAAGCAAAAGTTGTAAAAAACTAAAAAGTAACAACATTGGCTATTAGATGTAATAACAAACAAAGCTTAATCTAAACTATCCTACCATGTTTCAATCATCCTGTCTCAAAATCTATCCAGTCCTTATATCTATTCCTAAATACTTTTTGTTTATTAGGTAACTTAAAAAAAAAAAAATTGTTATTAGTTTCATAACTTATTTTCAGGTTATACATTTGAACACTTCTATTCTTTTCTATAGTTATTTGACCTTTATTTAACTATTATTTGATACTCTCATACAATATTTATATAATTATTTTTTCTTCATATTTGACATTAGACAAAAGATCCTATGTATCATTTGAACATTGAATACTTGATAATATATGTTTTCTTTATTATGATTTTTATTTTCTATAAAAATATTTTAATTAACATTTAGAATAATAAGAGGATATGTATGAACATGAGTAAGGGTATATCCATTTCCTCCTTGGAGATAAGGATGATATAAAAAAATCATACCATCAATATGAATATTGGAATAACGATATGTATCGACATGAGTAAGGGTATACCCATTTTTCCCTTGGAAATGAGGATGATATAAAAAAGTCATACCACCAATATAAATATAGGAATAAGGATGAATTTTTAGTCCAAGAATAAGATATTCAAACTTAAATCCATCCTGCCTCAGTCTCATTGTCATCCCTACTAAAGAACTTTACTCTTGCTTATAGGTGAAGAATTTTTAAAAAATAATTATTTTTATAATAAATTTAAATGATATAACAAAATATGATTGGATAGTTAAGTTTAAAAAAAGTTAAAATTTTAAAAGTAGTATAAGACAAAATTTCAAATTCTTCATTCTCTCTTATTTCTTGCATACATATTAATTCACTCATATTAAATATTTAAAATAAACTAATATTTTTTATTTTAATTTCTATATATATATATATTTATTTATTTAAGATATAGTAGAAATTTAGTCTATCCAAATTAAGAATTCAAAATGTAAGAAATTTAAGTTGATTTATAAAAAAAAATATTTTAAAACATAGAAAATTTAAATCAAGACAATTTAAATTTACATCATTTAAAATTTTTTAAATTTAATTTTTTTATCAAGCACAATATAGAAAACTATTGTTTTATAGAATGAAGAGAACAATACATTTTTTTCTTTATAATAATTATTTAAAACTCATACAAATACTATATATAATTTAGACCACAATATATTAGGAAAGTGAATACACAACTCTTAAACTCTTTATTATTTGTCTTTTATTACCACGTTGTTAATTTTATATTATTTACTTCAAAAGCAACTTTTAATTTGCTAATATTATAAAATTCACAGTATGTCAAAATTATATGTAACTGATTTTGTAATTTTACAATATAATACACTACATCAGATTCTAATTCTCTCATGTGATTGTGGTTCTCAAAAACCAAGTTACTAACACAAACCTCTTCTTCTTTTTTTCTTTTATGGAGATTAAGAAAGAACAAGAGTCGACTATTTCTGCAAAATTTCCTCCAATATCCAGAACATACGAGCAAATGTGCAAGACCACTTCTTGTATAACTTCAACCAAATTCTAGAGTGACAACTACCACAAGTAAAATGGTTCAGTCATATAAGAGGAAATGGGAAAATAATCTTGATCAAGTGCGTTTTCTGAAATAAAGGGTTCGGTCCAGAAATTACTACTAAACCCTAAATCCAATGTTTCCCATGAAGCAACGCTTTCTTCTTCCTTGCACAAGTTCATGGTTGATTCTGTGTGACTTGAAGAGTATGAAAGCGAAGGGGAATTGTGGTCGGTGTAGGAAGTTTCTGAGGAAATTGACACTGAGCTCTCCAAAATGTGGTGAGATTCAACACTAGGACCGTCGTTCGTTGGCATTTCAAAATCTTTGCTTCCAATGGACTTCAAATCTTCATCACAATAGCTGTTAATGTTGCTGTCTTGGAACTTCTTTAGGTGGCTGTGCCAATAGTTCTTTATCTCATTGTCTGTTCTTCCGGGTAGACTTTCAGCAATCAGAGACCATCTATCACAAAATTTCAGACCAAATACAAATTATTCACTGAATCCTCATTGAAACAAACAATTGAAAATGTTTAATACTTGTCTGTTCTTTTTTTTTTTTTTTTTTTTTTTTTTTTAACATAATAGCAACACCAAAAATTGAACAGAAGAACTAGTGGATACTATCTAAACGCTTCTCCATTATTTGATTTTCTTTATTTGTGGTGGAAACTATTGATCAAACCAACAAAACTTCATAATCAAATTGAATGATTATGCGAGTAAGTAACACGGTTCTGAAAAATACTGAACCTTTTTTCTACACTATCGTAGCCGTTTTGTTAGCATTGCTTTGTCGTTTTATATTATATAAGTCAAACTTTAACATTATGATACTATGAAATTTCATCCTTCTAAAAACCGCTTTGGACTTTAACATCAAGATTTTTGGACTTATTACAACCGTAATTGCGACGTATCTAGAACATTTGTGAGCAATATTTTGAGCAAAGTAGAAAATAATGACAAAATTGTGACTGTGAAGTAAATTTAAAATTTTGAAAATTAATGAGAAGCAACAAAGCACTTACTTATTTCCATGCTTTTTATGCAAATCCGTGATGATTTGTTCTTCCTTTGGGGTATAGTTTCCTCGTTTTAGATTTGGTCGCAGGTAATTCATCCATCGAAGTCTGCAACTTTTTCCACATCTTTGCAACCCTGTTACACAGAAGAAGAATAAGAAAGAGTAAGCAATTAACCAAAATTAAAACCCATGAATCAAGAAACTTTTTTTCACAAAAACCTGCAAACTTTGGAAGTTGACGCCAATTGGGGTGGCCATATTTCTCAACATAAGCAATAAGCTTCTTGTCCTCTTCCTCACTCCATGCTCCTTTCTTTGTTCCATTTTTGTCAAAATAAGGAGCTCTTACCATGGTGGTGGTGGGAATATCTTTGTCTCTGAGACCCAAGTTAAGGTAGGCAAATCAAGTGAAAGCAAAAGAGAGAATTGGGTTCCTCTGTTTTGATACAGTGGACTTGAAACGCGATTCATGTGTTCTGACATCTCCAATCATGACTCAGAACTTATATAATCGAACCCATGGACCCACCTCCATTTTATTAAGACTGCTTGCGAACACAGTTTTGCATCCTTTCACATGAGAAAGAGAACAGTGTCCAAGTGTCCACAACTTCATTTGTTGTTCACGCATTATTTTATGGTATCTTTGTCATAAAGATGGAAAAATTGTCGCATATGTTTTCAAGAAAGGAATTACTGAATATGTTCATCTATCAGTGTGAAAATGTTTTATCTCAATCAGTAGTTTTTGTTTTTAGCATTGAATATGGAGAATTTTATTGTTTTCAATGTTTGTGTATATGCACATAGAAAATTTAATAGATCATGTTAAAGAATTTCAATTTTCTACTAATGGATAGATACCTAATTATTATTTTTTTTTCATCAAATCAAATACACTGTTATCATGCATAAATTTACCTGTGGGATTCTACAGGTCTAACTATAATGGTTAAGAAAACTTACTAATCAAATGACAGTGTTATAACAGTAGTGGAGAAACAAAAAAACTACAGAAATAAACAAGAGTGAAAAAAGTAAAGAATAAAATAACAAATGAATATCACTGGACTCCTTTGTCCAATATTTTAGTATTATATTCTTCCAAATGTTTAACCTTTATATAAAGGAATGTAAAACCAATACTTTAATATTCTTTTGGATACATATATAAAAAGTAAAATTATATTATAGTGTATGGGACCTATTTGGTATTTGCATTTTTTATGCACTATGGGCCCTATTTGCCAATGTCATGATTCATGGAAAGTGCTAGAGTATTAAATAATTGAGATCATTATAATACAATATCTCAAGGCGCTTGTTTTATTTTCTGCATTTCGCATATATCTCTTTTAGAAAATAATTTTGTTTGAAATAGAATTTTTATACACTTTTTCATGAAATAAAAAAAGGAGAAATCTAATTTTTCTTGCGACTATTGTAAATAAAGAACTATAACAAACGGGTCAAAATGTTTTTTTCATAATAAATTGTATCATTATAACATAGACAATAAAAAAGGAATTCTCTGGATTTTTTATTTCATTTTTCAATTCATAAAAACGATTAGACTGACATACACTGACAATGTCAAAAAATTAGTAACACCAAACTATAATTTCATCCCATTACTACTTTGTTACTTTTTATTTTAGTTAACAAGAAAGCAACTTATTTTAGTTGATGCATTATCAGAACAAATATATATCTTATATAACTCAAATTTATAAAAGTGAATAATTTTAAATATATAATTTATAGAATAAAAGAAATTAGAAAAATGTAGAGTAGTAGAAAAGAGCACAAATTCTAAAAGGTTTGGAATTTTATGTACAATGTTTTTCCTTTCTTACATGATATTATTGTTTTTTCTTTTTACTCATCGTAGTCTTATTGTTAAGGAAATAAAACTTGTTATTAATTATGTTGTTGGATTATTAAGAAGTATAAGAATCATGACAGATTTAAGCAACTTAATATTTTTTATTTGATGAAGTGCTATATTCAAAAGATACGTAATAATCTTGTTAAAAATTTGCATAATAATATTGTTCTCATGTATATTTTAAAGTTCTTTGACATTTAAAATAAAACATCCTCCTCTAATTTAGCACGTGAATTGATCTATATATCTTGTTTAGGATGTATTAACTTAAGGTTGATGATGTAGATGGTGCTATTATAAGTAATTTGGATATGAGGAGGTATTTTTAGGGGTGGTAAAGAAGAATATATCAGTAACTTTTCTCTCTATATGGATATTTGAGGTCCATTATATCTTGAGTTGATCATTGTTATTCTTGTTTAAGAGATTTCTAAGGATAAAAACTTCTCTAGAGTTTGGTTGGATGTAATTCCTCTTTGATATCAGGATTTGCAAAATTCTTTTATTGCATCTTGACTTTTAAAATTTCGTTGCAATAAAATAAGACAGATTAGCTCTACTTTGAAGGTAAATGTCTCATATATTTCGTGAAGGCAATGAACATGTTGCAATATTGAAGTGTTAATAAAATAAATTTACTTTAGTTTGATATTTTATCCCCTATTCTAAGGTTGACATCCTCTAAGAATTGCAATAACCTCTCAAAGTTTAAATTTTGTTAACATTCTTGGTGGTTATTGGTCTCTTTGGCATAAGTTTGATTTGACTTCCTATATGATTGTTTTTTTTTTCTTCTTTTATAAATTTGTATTTGATAGTGACAGATAATGATGAAATTTTGGAATAAGAACTTAGTATTGAGATGTCAAAACTTATAATAAAAAAAAGTAATTTTTTATACATATAAAAATTATAGTTAGATTAATGATAATATATATATATATATATATATATATATATATATATATATTTCAAATCATCGACTTTATAAATGTTTCTTACATAAATAAAATATATATAATGGGAATTTAGCATATGGTTGTCACTCAAGTGGTACCATTGTATGGACAAACATTCACACTTAAGTCTTAAATTGGTGATTCAAACAATAATACGCTTTGTACATGTGATGATGAGTCGAGACTTGAAGTGGATTTTGAAAGTTAGTAGCTTACTTTAAGAAGTCACACAGCTCAAGTGATAATGTAAAGCTTGAAGAAGGGAGAAACAAAGTTAATTATCTTCCCATTGGAAGTTGGACACTCAAACTATGGTTTGGATGCTCAAGTAAAAAAGAGGTCAAACCAATTATCTCTCTTATGAAGTTGTTATTGCTAAAGTGATGTCTATTGACTCATGCAATACTATGTATTGCTCAAATGGTTGGTTCATATCTTAAGCCAGAGATCTTCTATTTTGGTGAAGAGAGGTTGCTCAAGTGACATAAATCAAGTAACATATATTTGTTCTCTATCACACATTTTTATTGCTTATGTTGTTATTTTTTTTTGAACAATGAAGAATTAAAATTAATGGGAACACTTTAGGGGTGCTTCAACCCTTATACAAAAAGAAAAGAAACCCCTACTCGTATGCTTATGTTGTTATGTAATTGAGTGTATGTATAATTATGATGTTATTGAATGAAACTGTATGAAGTTTATGGATATATTTGTGAATAAACTATAGGAGGTTGAAGTGAGATGTATAATGAATGAATGTACATGATGTTGATGGCGCATAGACCGTCTTATACCTCTTACTTCTCCTTCTCCCCTTATAGATATGAATGCATATATTTAAAGTATGATGACCACAACTGTGCGGCAATATAGTGCCCCTGTGGCACAACAAAATCAATTACATTACACCTAATAGAGACTATTAGGATGAAAAATGAGACAATCCAATTAGTGCATCATTATGCATTTGTGAGCTTGGATGAATTTATGAGATGTAAACATATAAAATTCAATGGGATATCTAGTCTTGGCTATGTTTATTAGTGGGTCAAGGACATTAAGAAAATCTATGACATTATGCAATGTCTAAAAGATAGGAAGCTTTTTGATGTTGTCTATTTCTAATTGAGGAAGCTAAATTCTAGTAGATAGAAATGAGATAAATGATGAGTTATTGGATAGTTTCAAGGAAAAATTTCTAAGAGATTATTTTTCATATGGTATTATATATGCAAAAAGGGTGAAGGTCGTGTAGTTAGAGTAGGGTAATATTTATGTTTTAGAGTATGCTATACTAGGTGTAAATACATAGGAAATTTTATACCTAGATTTTTTTTTAGGTGGGGTGGTGTTAGAAGTTTGAAAATAGGTTACGATGTTAGATAAAAGTAATTGTTATTCTTATATCTATTTATGAATTCCCAACTTTAATAGAAAATACCAAGGCAGTAAATAGTCTTAAAGTCAACAACAAAATGATTTGATTACATACTTGTGGTTCTTCTAGTAGTACTAAGAAATATGACTAGAAGAAACTTTATTTCAATTCCTGAGCTTCTAGAGGTGATGTGTTTGCATCTCATGAAAATTTTTCAATATTGTGTTCAAGGTGTGGAAGGCCACATTTTATCAAGAACTATCCACAATTACCCTCCTAAGGTGACTTGCAATAGATATCAAAAGCAAAGACATTTCGCTAAATATTGTGGACTCAATAAGGGAGTCATCTCTTTTGATATTATGCAATAAAGATATTAAAGTAGTGATTTGTTTAACATATACTTCATTATTTGGTAGTCTAGTTAAAGCAAAACTATGATTTTTATTACATGTTCAAAATTTAAATTCTTGTATGACTATGGAGTAATACTTTTTTTGCGTCCTATGTTGAAACATTAAAGTTATCTATACAAGATTTTACGTTAGATTTATTGGTATCTAAGCTAATATCTAGTATAGTAGTAATTTCTTTTGTATGTTTAGGGCGTACTTTGATTGTAGATAGATGTTGATTACAAGTGAATTTGATTTATATGCTCTTAAAAGATATGGATGTGATTTTAGGAATGAATTGATTATCTTTCAATCCTATTATAAGATTATTGTTGGAAGGAAACTCTCAGAGAATGAAGTTAGTTTTAATTCATCAATTCTTGAAAGAGATACAAGAAGAAATAGAGTATTTTATATTGCTTACGCATAGAGAAGAAGAAATAGAGTATTTTATATTGCTTACGCATAGAGAAGTTAGTACTACTAAGGAGATGAAAACATGTATGTCATACAAAAATACATGAATGTTTTCCTTAAAAGAAATTTCAGGATTATCTCTAAAGAAAAAAGATTAGATTTGTTATTAATTGTTTAGGTTAAGTATTAATTGTTACTTATAAAATGCCACCATCTAACTTTCTAGAATAGAAGAAGCAAATTAAAGATTTGTTAAAGAAATAATTTATCCAAATATTTATTCTTATAAATTTTAGAATAGATGTAATAACCCTAGTTTCCAATATTACTTCTAACTAGTTGAATGTTAGTTTCTAGTGAAAATTTTGTTTTAAAATGGTTTATGTGATTTTTTTTGTATAAACTAATTTGAACTGAAAATATTACAAAAATTAAGTTGATTTTCAATAATAAAATTTTATTTTAAACAACTACACATATCACAATTAATCTAATAATAACAAAAATACAAACTAATTCAACTAAAAATTTCAAATCGATTCTTATTATTAATTTGGATTTAATTAAATAAAATTCAAGTTTAACCTATATGATTTTCATTTTGAGTTTTAATTTAGATTATATATATATATATATATATATGCATTAGGTATAAGAATTTAGTTTATAAACTTTATTTTAATTTTGTTTTATCTTATTATTTATTTATTTTATTCAATTTGATCTTATTATTAATAAACTTTTTAATTAAGTCTTTAATTTTTGTCCGCTTAATTTTTTTATATATTTTTTTACGATGCGATATTATTTTAAGTTGGTATAATTGTATTTTTTTTCTTAATATATATATATATATATATATATATATATATATATAAACCATCTTGTGTTGTGTACTAAAAGCGAGTCAATGAAAACAAGTTTGGTGGGCTCACTTTAAGCACTCTGATTTCGTGAGTCTTCCAATGTGTCGGAGACTACGAAAATGAAATGCACCACACGCGTTGGAGAAAGCAGAATCGTTAATTTTTCAAACAAGAAAATGGAATATCGATTTTAAAAAGAAACAAAAATGGATCAAACTATGGTGATATACATAAACACTGTTTCCATAAGTAAAAATAATAACTAAAATATTCTATGATAATGTAAAAAAGAAAAAACTCAAAAGATTTATGGTATCGTATTAAGCACGATTGAGATTTGATTTCACCAAAACCCTAAATTAAGCATGATTGGGATTTGATTTCACGAAGACAGCGTTAGCAGATTACGTCATTTGTACCGACGTCAGCACTTAAATAAAGGAAGCTCTCACTTTAGTGACGAAACTGCAAAGGAAGGCATATTAGTCAGATTCTTACACTTCTCACGTTTTTTTTTTTTTTTAAAAAATTTAAATAGATATATTTTTTTATCAGTAAAATTTTCTTTAAATATACGTCGCATCAAACAATATTCAATTTCAAATGAATATATATATTTTTATGTAATTTTATTTTCTCAAGTTTTCTTAAGAATTGAAAATAGAGAAATATATAAAAGATATACAGACTATAATGTACTGTCTTTATTTGACTGAAAAATATTAGAGTTTAAAATAAAGTTTTATATTTACTTTTCGTTATATATATATATATATATATATATATATATATATATTATTTTGTGTTAAACTCTGTTAATTAATCAAATCTTATTATTGTTCAGCAATTTATTCTTTATTAGATGTTTAATAATTTTATAACTTAGTTGATACTTTTTACATTTTATTGTTATATTATTTTGTTTTCGTTTTCATATGTTATATTAAAAAAATCCATTTAAGTATTTATATTTTAAATTTGGGTAAATTTATTTATTTAATCAATTTAAAGTTAGCATTGTCAATAGTTTTGATATAATGATGGTTAAAAACCACAACACAAAAATGTATATTGGTTGCTCGCCGCATGCATAAATTAACATAATTACAATTTTCAAACGTTATTTTCTTTATTTAATTTTTAATCAGCAATACTTTTTAGATTTTATTATGATGTTAAAAAGATTAGGATGTTTCATATTTATGCATTCAATCAAAATACCATAAAATCTGCAAACAAAACAGTGACAAATAAGAAAAATTGTGAATACTCCATTCTCACATTAATATTCATAAAACATATTATATAAACTCAAGATATTAGATATAAGGTTGTGATTTTTATATATTATTCATCTTATTTATTTTTGTTCGAATGCTGGACTTTGAAAAAATGAATAAAATAAGACCATTGTATGATAAGATAATTCTTTAAGTGGTAATGTGACTCAACTTGATATAGTAGAAAAATAATTTTTTACTCGGTTGTAGAAAATATTTTATATTGATTTTGAAACTGAGGTAAATACAGATGACTTAGAAAATTTTAGATATATAATGTCAGTTATTTATAAAAGAAATGGAAGATTTATTATTAATTTAAATAATATAGATAAAAATATTAGATAATAAAAAAATAGATAAAGATTTTTATCCTAATCTGATATAAGTTGTTCTAGAACCAAAATTATGTTTTTTTATACTGGACATATTTTAATTATATGTTAAATGATAGTTTAAGATGGAAGCATTCAATATTATTTTTTAATGTCGTCAGATCGTAATTGTCTGATGGTAAAACAAAATATATGTTTGATATAATTATAAATGGTATTTTGTGATATTTTATAAATGAATTCAGATATTATGAAGTTAGATTTAAAAGAAAATTTGAAATTATAAATTTAGATTTGTTTAGATGAAGGATGGAGTGCAAAAGAAAAGAAATAAAGAGAAAAAAAGTAGAAAGTTAAAATTGCTTAAATTGAGAAAGAAGAGAATATAAAGTAAGAAGAAATAGTATAGTTAATTTGATAGATATAATAAAGTAATTTTTTGTATATTAATATATTTAAAAAATAATTTGTAGAATATGTTTTTAAAAATAATTTGTAGAATATGTTTTTAAAAATAATTTGATATATTTTAAAAGTACAAACCAGAGTTAAAATATATATAAAATTAAAATAAAAAATATTATAAAGTTTAATAAATAAAAAGTTACTTTTATAAATATATTAAATAAATAATTTTAAAAATCAAAATTTATATTATTTTATTAATCATTCTAATATTTTTATTTTAAGTATATGATTTATTGTAATATAAAACATAATGTTTATTAAAATATTAATTGATTAATTATTTTAGAAATTTTTCTTTTAATTTTTTTATGTCTATAATATAAAATATATATTAATAATGTAACACTTCATAACATCTATCGTACTGAAATCAAATTAAGCTTTACTATAAAACATTACATAGATAATTTAATAGAGTCATTCAAAATATAATATCGCTTCATAGGGATTTAATAGTTTACATATCTTTAAAATGTAACTAAATAAACATAAAAAAACTATTTTAATATAACTTTATCAACAACTTGAGGTATATCCTCTCCTGTAGCAACATCATCTACTTCGGTGTAATACACACGATCATCACATATAACAAAAGAAAGAAAGGAAACACAGACAATCACACAAGGATGGTAAGCTAACTATTTAGAACATATTTAAAATCATCATTCTAACATTTATAATTAAAAATTAAAGTCATATTTCAACATTTCATAGACATTGACTCTACTTTTGGAAGAGACTCGTATATTGAATTAAACTAAGAGGTTAACACCTATCAAACGACATTTCTAACTGTGAAATCCGCATAGTCTTCAACCAATCGTAACATCATCTGACAAGGTAAATCCGTATATCTGACTAGCTTTCAAACGTTGCAGCTTCAGTTAAATGGACATCCTTTAACTCTCTTCATCTGATACCCTTCATCTATGTGATTATAAGGTACCAACAGAGTCAAGATACATCTTTCTTGACAAATCTTCAAACAATGCACATCCTATATTATTATTTCTTGGTATTTTCTTTCCTAAAAATATTAAATCTAGAATGCTATTCCATAACAGTATTCAACACATCAAAATCAAATTCCTGCTCATACATGTTTCAATAAATTAAAAGAATTTTCAAAATCAAGTTACCCAGACTAACAATATCAGAGAATTTCTCTATTACCAATTAAAGCTACATTTAAATAAAATATAAAATTAATTCAACTGATTCCATATTGAAATAACATAAAATGTCTCCAGCACATACAAATTCACTTCTTAAAACCTACATACTCAAATTGAAGATGATACGGAGCACTCAATAATTCCTAACTATTTTAGAAATTATGAATATATATATATATATATATATATA
>Ga0209489_108162_pt1 | contig 14660 bp, 13 predicted proteins | sample SiratrowhiteBW_FD_187527 | JGI IMG/M metagenome (GOLD analysis project Ga0209489, IMG submission 187527) | Root nodule microbial communities of legume samples collected from California, USA - Siratro white BW (SPAdes) (version 2) | ecosystem: Host-associated > Plants > Roots > Nodule | place... | reverse complement strand
ATATATCTTATAGTGTGTATAGAGTTTAGTATAAAACTTCATATTCATGAATTGTAGTATATTCATGCCCTTAATATTATGTGTTGGGGACAACACTCTACATTACTTATATTTAAGTTTAAACTATCCATAAAAGTAAAAATAAAAATTTAAACATAGTAGAATAATAAATCAATAGTCACAAATTCAACAATTAAACTTAAAAATAAAAATAAAATTGTATATCTAATTAATTTTTTAGAAGTAATATTTAAGGATTTGAGATACAAATGAAATCTTGAATGAAGTTACTATTATTCAAATTTTATAATTTAAAATTGATATGTGTCTCGCAAGTGGATAATTAAAAACAGAATTTCAATCACTTCCGTTTCCACCATTTTGATTCCACCATTTTAAAATGTCAAATGTATCGTTTGAGTTTTCCATGTAATCTTCCAAATACTTTTCTAATTTATTCTCTTAATTTCACCTTGTTTCTTCATCATTTTCAATAACTTTTATGATTTCTGTAATCTGATAATAACTAGGATCATAATCATTAGCAAGGATAAAATAGCATAATTATAAAGATAAATATGTAGTAAGAAATGGTTGAAAATTCAAGCATGTCTTTTGTGAATGAGCATTGTACTTAAGGATTTATACGTGGTATATTACGCGTCCCTGAGAATATAATAAAAATCTCTTAACCAATATGTTAAAATCACATAATTAACAGCACATGAGCCTAAAAATCGAGGATACGAGAAAAGAGGATAATGAATAGAAACGTGTTTTTTTTTTACCTTTTGATATTTTTTGAGAGAATAATTATAAATCCAGTTATAATCAAAGAAAAATATCTATATAATTGAAAAGTAATTTTTCTAAATATGAATTTTAAAAATAATTGTTTTTTAGATATTGAGGACTTGTGTTTTTGAATAATTTTACTTTATTATAGTGTCAAATGTAATGTCTTTCTTATCATAAAATTTTTCATAACATGACTTGCTTGAGAAATACTATAAATGTGAAACTTTCATTGTATAGAAAAATATAATTATGTTAATTGGAAATTTTTTAGTCAAAGAAAAAAATTACTAGTGATTGTATCATTGGATGTTATTTTAAGATCACTTAAACAATATTTTTTTGAAATATAAAATGGGAAATTTTGGTTCCAATATCGTTGAGCTTTTCAAGCTTTGGCTTGCTTTAAAAATTCTTCAACCTCTTTTATCTTTTCTTATTTGTTTCTTAATTTTGCAACAGGAATGTTTGAAAACCAACAAATCAGAACAAATATTTTACTAATAATACACCGTTACTTAATTTTTAATGGAATTTTGTTAACATGTAATTAACAACAAGTATATATTAAAATTTTGGGTTTAAGATTTATAATATTTATCTTTTTCGGTATTAATTTGGCATGTATATCAAGACTTGTCCAATCATAGTCGCTATTATTAAAGCATACACAATCTATGATGTCCAGGGGATGCATTATTGTTTCATCTTAGAGCGCCATATATGATAGCCGAGTACATACATATCTTGAATGCATGCATACTCAAGATGAAGCCAAATAATGGGGACAGATGTAAAGACAAAACAAAGCATAATGCATCCCTTCAAAAACCATGTCCAATTTCGTAAAATTAAGACAAAATGCGACCACACCCCACTTCACTTAAACACTGGTTGATCTATGCTTCGTCCATGCATATCTAAATGCAATGCACAGCAACACTTAACATGGGCTTCAAGTCTCTAAATGGCATGAGTTAATGTTTTTTCATGGTACTCTAAAGGGTCACATATAACACTCCAGTAAATTCATCTCTTGGATCAATGGTTTGCATGGCAAGAAAAATCCAAAGAAATGAGCCCCATGTAAAGACAACAAAAGGTACTGTATCCTTTCCAGAACCTTGTCCAAGTTCATAAAATAGAGACAAATGCAACCGCACCCGGCTTCAATCACACTTGCTTATCAAGATGAGGCGTCCATGTATGCCCAAATGCCATGCACACCAACACGTACTCAACATGCACAAGTCTCTCAGATTTTCAACCCAAAGAGCTAATACAGTTCATGCTTTTGCGCCAGCACACAGCCAATTCTACTGAGCCTACTTCCATCATCACCACAACCACCTCTATATGTATTCATTCTCTTCCGCCACCTCAATTTCTTCACTTCAACACATGTCAACCTCCATGTATGCGTGTCATCCCATGCCCAAATCTCCATGCATGTTCTGAGGACCATCTCTCTAATATAAATACCCCTAACATCACTCACTTCTTTCATCACCCATCCAGAGTACTACTACAATATTCCATCCAAATACCCCAACCCAAGTCATATTTAATAGTTCTGTACTATGATGAAAGCAAGGGTTCCACTGCTGCTGGGAATTCTTTTCCTGGCTTCACTTTCTGTCTCATTTGGCAAGTCGGATTCAGAAGGAAAAAATAACCCCTTCTACTTCAGCTCTGACAGGTCCTTCCACACTCTATACAGAAACCAATATGGTCACCTTCGTGTCCTCCAGAGGTTCGACCAACGCACCAAACAACTTCAGAATCTTGAGGAATACCGTCTTGTGGAGTTCAAGTCCAAACCCAACACCCTCCTTCTTCCTCACCATGCTGATGCTGATTTCCTCCTAGTTGTCCTTAGTGGTAAGTAATCAACTCATTGCTACTCATTGAACATCATCACACTTGCTTCCCCTGCATGAATAATGATGGTGATCAATTTGTTAATTACAGGGAGAGCCATACTCACCTTGGTGAACCCTGATGGCAGAGACTCCTACATTCTTGAGCAAGGCCATGCCCAGAGAATCCCTGCAGGAACCATTTTCTTTTTGGTTAACCCTGACGACAACGAGAATCTCAGAGTAGTCAAACTCGCCATTCCCGTTAATAACCCTCACAGATTTCAAGTACTGCATTCTTGTAATTCCGAACAATTTGTTTTTATAATAACTTCCAATGTCTCTCCAAATGTGATAATAAATGTTTGTCGTGCAGGACTTTTTCCTATCTAGCACAGAAGCCCAACAATCCTACTTGCAAGGGTTCAGCAAGAATATTCTAGAGGCCTCCTTCGATGTAAGCAAGACAACAACATCATCTAACTATATATTTGCGTTGCCATTTAGCTAGTTTTTCTAAATGTCACACTTGTTGAATATCATCATATATATTTGCATGATTTTTATAGACCGAATTCGAGGAGATAAAAAGGGTGCTGTTTGGAGAGGAGGGAAAGCAGCAGCAAGGCGAGGAGAGTCAGCAAGAGGGAGTGATTGTGGAACTTACAAGGGAACAGATTCGGGAACTCAGCAGACATGCCAAAACTAGTTCAAGGAAAGCCCTTTCCTCCCAAGATGAACCATTCAACCTGAGAAACCATAAACCCATCTATTCCAACCAATTTGGTAGGTTGTATGAGATCACCCCAGAGAAAAACCCCCAACTTCGGGACTTGGACGTCTTCCTCAGTTCTGTGGATATCAGAGAGGTAATACAAAGAAAAATCATATGGACGAACTCAGGAATTGAGTTTCATTCACTGTCTTCTTAATTATACAATCTTAGTGTTGAGACTATAATTAAATAATGGTTTTTTTGTTAACAAATTTAGGGAGGCCTTCTTCTGCCAAACTACAATTCTAAGGCCATAGTGATACTAGTGGTTAATGAAGGAGAAGCAAACATTGAACTTGTTGGGCAACAGCAGAATCAGCAAGAGGAACAAGAGGAAAGCTGGGAATTGAAGAGGTACAGAGCCGAGTTGTCTGAAGACGATGTATTTGTAATCCCAGCAGTTTATCCAGTTGCCATCAACGCTACCTCCAATCTGAATTTCATTGCTTTCGGTATCAATGCTGAGAACAACCAGAGGAACTTCCTTGCAGGTATATATATTATATATCATCACCAATTTGAATATACAGCTCTTGTTTGTTTTATGGCACACGAAACTTGGTGATGGGGTGTTTTATTTAGAATTGCTAATGCGTGATTGTGATTGAAAATTTGAAGGTGAGAAGGACAATGTGATGAGCGAGATACCTAGACAGGTGTTGGAGGTTACGTTCCCTGGGTCTGGTGACAATGTTGAGAAGCTGATAAAGAACCAGAGGGAATCTATCTTTGTGGATGCACAGCCTCAGCAACAGGAAAAGGAGAGTAAGGGAAGAAAGGGTCCATTTGTGTACTGAATAACTATGAAGTAAAATGCATGTATGGTGTAAGAGCTCATAGAGAGCCTTGAAATATGTATCGGACCATGTAACAATAACTGAGCTTCACCTCACTTCTTCTCTGAATAAACAAATCGAGCATATAAATAATGCTTGTGTTTTATGTTAACTTTCTGCTTTCTGCCATGCTAATTTGATATGGTTGACTGGTGGGTACCAAAATACTAAAATAAATTTACTCTCACGCTAAATTATATGAATTGTCAGCGGATTTAGTCCTGCGTTGGAGGCTTCAGGACAACATGGTGGCTTTGGCTAACCATCAATCATCACTAACCCTGCAACAATAGGGTGTTCTACGTTGGAAGTACTGAGTTTTGAACTAAAACTCGAACAAAGTGGTGTAATGTTAGTATGTGACAGTGATAACAGATGATATTTTAATTTATCGAAGAAAGAAAGAGAAATTGAGACCACAAGACACTTTTATTCTAATAAATATATTTATATATTTATACTCTAATAATCTATCTTTTATAAAATATGATATACTATATATAATCTCGTAATATACTATTCAAGTTCATTTTTTTTTATCTATAACAGTTATTAAAAAAATATAAAATTCTTAACCACCGAAATTCCTCTTAAAAAAAAGTGCACATAATGTTTCTAGTAAATAAATATAGCATATCTATAGAACATAAATATAGCATATTCATAGAGTGACCAACTAGGATACATGAGTAATGTTATTTTTTTTTTTTTTCACTTCAATTTTTTAGAAAGATTTTTACTTAAAGTATTTTTCTTTGTGCCAATGAATCCTTATTATTTAACTAAATCATAAATGAAGTTAAAACATTATCAATTTTAATAAAGACTCCCAAATTTTCATATCTTTTTCAAAAATCAAGTGATTAAAATTCGAGAGACTCTTTTATCTTTAAAAAGATTAAGTGACGAGTTTTTTTTTTTTCTGATTACTGGTATAGGTTGAACTTTTGAAATTTTGGCTTGTCTTAATCAGCATCTTCTATTTTTTCCTTGTTTTTTGATTTTGCAAAAGGAATGCTTGAAGGCAGATCAGGTGTTGACAACTTTAAATTCATCATTCTTCCACCTTCTATTACCTTGTTTCTTGATTTTGCAAAAGGAATGCTTAAAGGCAGATCAGGTGTTGACAACTTCAAATTCATCATTCTTCCACCCTAGATTAGTAGACATTAAATTCAATATTGGATCATGCATATCCATTTCTGAAACAATCACACAACTTTCTTCGTCAATGGAAGGACTGAAAATTCTATCTTTAATCACATGAGTCATAAATTGTGTTTTATTCTTTGAGGTTTCAATCTTTATTATCTAGATTTCTAATGTTTTGGATGTTTTAAGAAATTATTTTGTATCCTTAACTTTCCCTTCACGCTTGAAAGAAGGGGTTATTCTTTGAGGTTTCAATCTTTATTATCTAGATTTCTAATGTTTTGGATGTTTTAAGAAATTATTTTGTATCCTTAACTTTCCCTTCACGCTTGAAAGAAGGGGCCTTTATCTTTAGGTGTTTAAACATCTGATTCTTCATCATCTTCACATGTGCGTTCAGTCGATCATTTTTGTTCTTCAAATGCAATATCCGATCTTTCATGAAAATTGAACATTCTTTCTTCAATAAACATCCTATACTAAGAATATTATTTTTCAAGTCAGGTACATAATAGATGTCTTTCATAATACCATCTTTTCCATCCTTCTAGGCAAAACATTTTTTTTTCTTTGCCTTTGATAGGAACCTTTGTTAAGTTTCCTTAAGACAAATGTTCATCTTCTATCTCTTGTATATAAAAAAAAGAGATGTTTATGCTCACTTATATGATTGCTAGCACCAATGTCTAGATATCACACCATGTCACTGTCCAGAGTGATGCATTCATTGGCCATCATGATAATCCCTTCATCTATTATTTTATCTTCCTCGACTAAATTTGCATTTTCTTTAACTTTCTTTTGGCATAGCAATCCTTTGTGTAATATCCATATTTTTCGCAATTGTAACATTCAACAATTGGATGATTATAGTAATCACCTCTTCTACAATTGTGGCCTTGTCCACATCAGATTTTCTAGTTCGTTTGTCTTTTCTCTTCATTGTTATTTCCACTACTACGATCGTAACTGTGACCTCTGCGTCCTCGTCTTCTTCTTAGGTTGTACTGGGCATACATAACCTTGTCCTCCTTGATGGTCATTTTTGTTTGTAAGGCTTCCTCTAAGCCTTCTTGTTTCTTTTTCTTTTTTCGTTGTTCATGTGCTTCAAGAGAACTCTTAAGATCACCGATGATCATTTCTTCTAAATTTCTTGGCTACTGTTTGCACACAAGTAATGTAACTAGATATATCTTCCGAATCTTTCATCCTCATGGCCTCCAACTCACCTCATAGAGTTTGAAGACGTATCTGTTTAACTCCGTCGATACCTTTAACACTTTTTCCATAATGTCTCAGGCTTCATTCTTCTAAAAGATTGACTCATCAACAACTATATACAATATGTATATAGTTGTCTTATCTTCATGTCTCTCTCAACATTTGGTATTGGTCCGCTGAATATCCCATAATATTTTATTATTCTTCAAAATCTTCTTATATTCCCAAACATCTTAAGATTTAAGAAGAAATTTCATTTGGATGATTCAATTATCATAATTTGTTGTCTGATACTAAAGTGATAATAGAAGACAGATGATATTTTAATTATCTTATTGAAGATGGAGAAATTAATAACAAGATATACTATTCTCTAATGTTTTATTATTCTATTTTTTCTTTTAAATATAAAATATAATATATAATTTCAGAATAAATTCTTTAAATTTATCTTTCTATTCATAACAGTTACTTAATAACTAACATTAGAAAAATATAAGTATTTGCTAAAAAAGATATATACCCTCAAACTAATAATTTTTAAGTTTAATATTAATAGATAGACTATTGTGATGGAAGACTCGGCAGTCAAGAGACAGTAGTTACCGTAGTTATGTTGTGCAACTTTAGTGGGCAGAACCTAAATTATTGTTAAAAGTGGTACTATAAGAGGCCTGCAAACACTGAACACGGTTTGAGCAATGTCTGAATGCTGATGTTAGGAACATGGGAAGATTGTAGGGATATACTTAGGAATGATTAAGCCTGATGAGATTCCTGCCATTTATTAAGATATTTCTTTTGATAAGGGTTGAAACATCCGTTCCTATTTATTATTCCTTATAAAAAAAATAAAATAAAATAAATCGTGATGAGCTTATGAATGAAACAAATCTTACAAAGCGCAATGCCAGAAGAAGAAAGCCAACTGATCATACTAGCAATAAAATGCAAAAGCAAGCAAAAAGTTGATGTCGAAAAACTTCAGATATCTTTTAAGGAAAAATAACTCTTAAAAACGTTTTTCCTAATAAAATGAGGTATTTTAGGAACATCTCAGCTTTTAAAAAGGTGGACACTGATAGGATGTTAAGCAAAAATTAACTGTCTGTTTAAATGTTGCAAGCTGTCAAGTGATACTTTATTATTTAATTATTATATAATATATTATTAAAAAATGAGTTGTTAAATAGGTCTATTGAATGAAGCATAGTTAAAAATTAATTTTCTTTTATATATATATATATATATATATATATATATATATATATATTAAAGTTATGTTTCAAGATAGTACATGCAATAAAATACAAGTAAATGTAAATGAAATTAAATTTATAAATAATTATTTATGCGAGAATATTATTCTTACCTATTATTTGCTAGTGCCATGCAACCCTAGTTGGCTTTTAGTCTTTTTATTGTATTTATTATTCTGTTTGTATACGTTATTATAACCACTTTACTAAAACATGTCGAGTGTTAAAAAAACTTCGGACAAAGAATAATGAAAATAGAAGTTTTTTAATTGTCAGTTAGTTATTTCTTCACTCTACATTACTTAAATATAAGTAATGTAGAGTGTTGTCCCCAACACATAATATTAAGGGCATGAATATACTACAATTCATGAATATGAAGTTTTATACTAAACTCTATACACACTATAAGATATATGTTGGACTAATTTTATTTTCGTCATTTGCGTTATTTTCATATATTTCTTGTTGCTTTATCTTTCTAGATATACACGTCCCTAACTACAATTATTGTGGGTTGCCACAGCACTCTGAAGCATACATGCTTGTGCAAGAAAAAGCCAAAGAACACAGAAAAGACAAAAGCAATCACACTACCCCACTCAACTTATTCACTGGCGGTTCATTATGGCCGCGTCCATGTACCTCTAAATGCCATGCAAAGCAACACGTGCTCAACATGCACCTCAAAGTGCTCACCATCTCAACCCACACACCAACACATTGCTTTTTTCTTCACCCACAGCCAATATGCGCAATCCACCTCCATCATCATCATCACAACCACCTCTATCTCTTCCGCCATCTCACTTATTTTCAATTCAACACACGTCAATCTGCATGCAACCCCGTGGCCAAATGTCCATACTTGTTATCAAGAGCCTTCTCTCCTCTATTACTAACTATAAATACCCATAATCTCTCCGTGCTTTCCTCATCCATCAAGTATTGTATTATAACTCAAACCATACTCGGTAGTACTACGATGAGAGCTAGGGTTTCACTGCTGCTGTTGCTGGGAATTCTTTCCCTGGCATCACTCTCTGTATCATTTGGCAAGTCAGATTCAGAAGGAAGAAATAACCCCTTCTTCTTCAGCTCTGACAGGTCCTTCCACACTCTATACAGAAACCAATATGGTCACATTCGTGTCCTCCAGAGCTCCGACCAACGCTCCAAACAACTTCCGAATCTTGAAGACTACCGTCTTGTGGAGTTCAAGTCGAAACCCAACACACTCCTTCTTCCTAACCATGCTGATGCTGATTTCCTCCTAGTTGTCCTTAGTGGTAAGTAATCAACTCATTGCTACTCATTGAACATCATCACACTTGCTTCCCTGCATGAATAATGATGGTGATCAATTTGGTAATTACAGGGAGAGCCATACTCACCTTGGTGAAACCTGACGGCAGAGACTCCTACATTCTTGAGCAAGGCCATGCCCAGAGAATCCCTGCAGGAACCATTTTCTTTTTGGTTAACCCTGACGACAACGAGAATCTCAGAGTAGTCAAACTCGCCATATCAGTTAACAACCCTCAGAGACTTCAAGTACTGCCTTTTGTAATTCTGAACTATTTTTTTTTTTTTTATTTTGCAATTTCTCTCCAAATGTGATTATAAATGTTTCTCCTGTAGGACTTCTTCCTATCTAGCACAGAAGTCCAACAATCCTACTTGCAAGGGTTCAGCAAGAATATTCTAGAGGCCTCCTTCGATGTAAGCAAGACAATAGCCTCATCGAACTACATATTTAAGTTAGCTAGTATTTTCTAAATATCACACTTATTGAATGATATTATTATATATTTTTGCATGATTTTTATAGACCGAATTCAAGGAGATAAACAGGGTTCTGTTTGGAGAGAAGGGAAAGCAGCAAGGCAAGGAGAGTCAACAAGAGGGAGTGATTGTGGAACTTGAAAGGGAACAGATTCGGGAACTGAGCAGACATGCCAAATCTAGTTCAGGGAAATCCCTCTCCTCACAACATGAACCATTCAACTTGAGAAACCAGAAACCCATCCATTCCAACAAATTTGGAAGGTTGTATGAGATCACCCCAGAGAAAAACCCTCAGCTTCGGGACTTGGATGTGTTCCTCAGTTCCGTGGATATCAAAGAGGTAAATACAAAGAAAAACCATATTCTATTCACTGTCTTCTTGATTACACAATCTCAGTATTGAGCTGAGACTATGATTAAATAATGATTTTTTTTCTTAACAAATTTAGGGAGGCCTTATGGTGCCACACTACAATTCTAAGGCCATAGTGATACTAGTGGTTAATGAAGGAGAAGCAAACGTTGAACTTGTTGGCCAACAGCAGAAGCAGGAAGAGGAACGAGAGGAAAGCTGGGAATTGAAGAGGTTCAGAGCTGAGATGTCTGAAGACGATGTGTTTGTCATCCCAGCAGCTTATCCAGTTGCCATCAACGCTACCTCCAATCTAAATTTCATTGCTTTCGGTATCAATGCTGAGAACAACCAGAGGAACTACCTTGCAGGTATATATACTATTTATCTCCACCAATTAAATATACTGCTCTCCTTTGCTTTATTACACATGAAACCTTGCTGATGTGATTGTTTATTTACAATTGCTAATGCGTGATTGATGTTTATTTACAATTGCTAATGCGTGATTGAAAATTCGAAGGTGAGGAAGACAATGTGATTAGTGAGATACCTAGGGAGGTGTTGGAGGTTACGTTCCCTGGGTCTGGTGAGAAAGTTGAGAAGCTGATAAAGAAGCAGAGGGAATCCCACTTTGTAGATGCTCAGCCTCAGGAACAGGAAAAGGAGGAGAGTAAGGGAAGAAAGGGTCCATTGTCTTCAATTTTGGACACTCTCTACTGAATAAGTATCTAGAAAGATGTAATGCAGTGAGAGCTCATGGTGAGTGTCGAAATAACGTATCGGGCGGCCATGTAAAAATAAGTGGAGCTCCACCTAGTTTTTCCTACTATGAATAATGAATAGAGCACATAAATCCATGTGTTTTGTGATTTTCAACTATCTGTTTTCTGCTTAGCAAAATGGATATGGTTGGCATGTACCTATATCAAAATAGAAGCGTCTATCAAAATCACAATAGAAGCAACCATCCCAATTAGCTTACTCAACTAATATGCTAAAGTAATTTACTCTGAAATAAAATTTTGTGAATTATGAGAAATGTACTAAATGAAAAAAAAAGCGTTAAATTAGATATTATGTCCGACCAAAAAGTAGCTGGTTTTTCTTTCAAGTCTTCCAAGAAAAAAAAAATTAAATCTAACTAACTAGAAACTCTTGCAATACAGGGAAGAAATCTGTGAGAATATATATTAAATTGCTAAGATTATTATTGTAAAAGAACACTGAGACATACTGTCTTTACAAACTCATCAATCACAACAGCTCATGTACTCTTCATTCGTGTCTTTGAGACTGCACTCGTATATTTGTCCTCCATCATGGTAAAATAATTGTGGAAATCTACATAAAAAAATTATATGTATCAACAACGGTGCACATAAACATGATTTGAAGAAAAATGGACTTTGTATAAAAGAAATTGTATATGTATCAACAACTGCAGGCATAAACAACAGTAGAACTCAAACAGTAAAACGCATTTGAAAAAAAAAAAATGCACTTAGTATAAAAGAATTTGTTGTACAACATTTGAACTGCTGGTTAAAACTTAATCCTTACAGAGTAATTAATGAGAGAAAAAAATGGAATGATGAAAAGTAGACCAAAATACAATTTTATGTATACACATAAATAGTAGAACTCATTTGAAAAAAAAAAGGACTTCGTTGTACTACAACTTTTGAAATACTTGTTAAAACTTATTGAGGTATGTCATCCTATTAAGACATAGTTAATGAGAGAAAAAAAAGAATTGAATGATGAAAAGTAGAAAAAGAAAAGATACCTTCTCATTGAAGGAATCATAATACATAATTGTTTTCTTTAACAAAAATATAAAAGATTTACAAATAAGCCAAAAAAGATAATACGGAAAAATGAATGCAAAAAATCTATAAATAAGCCAAAAAGATAATAGGGAAAAATTAATTAGTTAGCCATCCCTTACAAACTCATCAACCACCAAATAAATATTAGGTTAATTTTTCAAACTAGTATATTTTTTTTACGTTAATTTTTCAAACTAGTGTATTTCTTTTTGTTAAATTCTAAAAAATAATGCACGTTTTTTTTTTCTTTTTTTTCGGGTGTGGGTAAATCGTTCAGAAGTTTCACGATATCATTGGAATAAATCAGACTCTTTTACTTGATTGGTACATTTTTATTTTTTATTTCCTTTAATAGAACTCTTTATTTTTTATTTTTCTCAATAATATTCTTTATTCTTTAATTTCTGAAATAACATTCTTTTATTTTTTTTAATTAATGTACATTCAGTATATTAATTATGATTTTTATTTTTTTATTTCTTTTTTATGATTTTGTGATTGTATTTTATTATAATAATTTACTGGTTGTATTTTTGTATTAAAACTTGATATCGGAAGAAAAAATTATAATAAATTATAAAATTTTTATTTGAATTAAAATTTGTATTTTTTATTTGTTAAAAATATATCTAAATAATTAATAGCAAAAATAAATTAAAATTGTTGAAGTATTTTTGTAAATAAATATTAATTAAATGATTTAAAAATTTTATTGGTGTAGGGATAATTAAGTAGCTTTATTTTGTTTTCATAGTAATGTGAGATTTAATGACTGAAAAGGTAAGAAATGTCATATTTCAACATGAAAGAAAGACACAAGTTGAACATTCATCATTTTTTTGAGGTAGTAAACTCATTGATCGTTGTAAGTAGAGTAACACATCTCTTCATTGTCTTCTCATCCTTTAAATTCAAGGTAATATTAAATTATTTTAGGATTATATTTATTGTGTGTATCGTATTTATAATATCACAAATTTATAATATTATGTTAATTTACGTTTATATATTCGTAATGTTGTAGATATTATAATGATGAATGGTTAAGTAAAGATTCATAAAGACTTGCTCCAGATCAGGATGTCGAACTTATTCATGAAAGGAAAAAATATTTTATGAGGTACTTTGATGATCCAGATGAATGGAGACAAGTAAATATAAAATCTACAAACTTTTCAGATGGAAGAAAAGATTTTGCCGATGTTGACTAATAAAAGTAAAATGGATGCAAAAACATAGTAAATTGTTCATAGAGTTCATGCGCCACCACTTCAGAAGATATATGTTCTTTTTTTTGTTGTGAAAGAAATTGAAGTACTTACTCTTTTAAACATTCTTTAAAAAGAAATAAGATGACACCTGAAAGAGTGGAAGATCTAGTATATAAGAAACTCCTCAAAATACAAATAAGAGGAAACTAAATTGTAAAATATTGCCAGAGATGACTTTTTATTGAATGGTAAAGAAATTCTTGAAATTGTGAGCTTTTTTCTTAATAAACTAGAATTAGAAGTTTTTTTCAACAAAGATGAAATGTAAAAGTCGTATCTTTTTGTAAATTTTTTTTTATAAAAGTTTCTGTTTTTATTTTTTTATATTAAAAAACTATATTATTACATTTTAATAAATTCATAACTATATATATATATATATATATATATATATATATATATATATATATATATTAATATACCGTGTTATATAATTTACAGTTTAATTGTACCTGCGTGTCCGCTGCGTGTCCATCGTATCTATGTCCGTCTTTGTGCTTTATAGGTTGACACCCTTAAACAATTTTTTCAAAACATCTGACACTTTCTTTAAAATTGATACACCGATAATCTTCTTAAAAAATAACTCATAACCAAAAGAACTATCATTTGAATATTTCAATTATTATAAATTAGCGTCTAATTATTATAAATTATCGTTCCATAACCAAAAAGAACTATCATTTGAATATTTCAATTATTATAAATTATCGTCTAATTATTATAAATTATCTTCTTTGTAAGTGACAACTTATTAAGATAAAAAAACATTTTAATTTCTAATACTAATTTGATAACAGAGAATAAAAAATATTTTATTTGAATTTTTTTAAAGTGAGAGAAAAAGTGAGAACACAAAGAAAAAGTAAGAACATAATAAGATATACGTCTCCTAACATCATCGATCATCCATATAACCCCTTAACAAACAGATGAGTTTAATACTAACAATCAGATACGTATAATTATATTTTGGTCTACTTTTTCATCATTCCATTTTTTTCTCTCATTAATTACTCTGTAAGGATTAAATTTTAACCAGCATGTTCAAAAGTTGTACAACAATTTCTTTTATACTCAGTCCTTTTTTTTTCAAATGCGTTTTAGTGTGAGTTCTACTGTTTATGTCTGCCTTGTTGATACATATACAATTTCTTTTATACAAAGACCTTGTTGATATACAGTTTCTTTAATACAAAGTCCATTTTTCTTCAAATCATGTTTATGTGTACCGTTGTTGATACAAATAATTTTTTTATGTATGTCGCAACCGGGGTCACGACGGGGACGGCGAACAAAAAATAATTTTCATTTTCAAAACAGAGGAGTCGCCACCATAGTTTATTAGGAAAAATTATGGAAAACCAAAAACAAGATAAGACAAGTTTGCAAACCGGATTTAGAGTTCGGGAGTCGGTTACGTGTGGGGAAGGTGTTAGCACCCCCACAACGCCCGTCCTAAGACGGTACCTTTAATTAAATAAGTAATCTGAGTGTGATTTTTTTAAAATATTTATTTT
>Ga0209489_108158_pt1 | contig 14674 bp, 8 predicted proteins | sample SiratrowhiteBW_FD_187527 | JGI IMG/M metagenome (GOLD analysis project Ga0209489, IMG submission 187527) | Root nodule microbial communities of legume samples collected from California, USA - Siratro white BW (SPAdes) (version 2) | ecosystem: Host-associated > Plants > Roots > Nodule | place: USA... | reverse complement strand
TTTTTTTATTTTTTTTATTTTTTTTTTTTATATATATATATATATATATATATATATATATATATATATATTAATTAGATAAAAGTAAAATATACAAATCTCATTATTTGAGATTTTGTGTATTCGTTATGATCTTATTCATAATGTCAATCTTAACTTAGTTAGATCTACGTTTTTATAAGTTGTAGAAAATAAAAAAGAAGTTTGAATTTTGCTTTCCACTTTAGAAAAAAAATAAAAAGTTGGTGAGTTTTGTAAAATAGAGGATGTAAATAATAGTTAGGAAACTCCTGTTTAATTGTACCAAATCAATTTTCTATCTTTTTCTTTCTTTTTCTTCATTCCTCATTCTTCTTTCTCCAAAACTTCATAACCCAAATCCTCCATTATTTTTCTTTAACTATTCATTTTTCAAACTAAATCAAGAATTACACAGAAAATCCATAACAAAAAAAATAAATTGTTTTGGGTATCTTCTTCTCCTATCTACTATGCATGACTTGAGATTTGTGGGTTGTACGAATTTTCGCTTTAAATTTAAGCTTGATTTTGGTGTGTTTGATAGTTAAGATTTGAAATTTAAGGTGATTAAGGACTCTTATGGTGTTGTGCTTTATCGTCTTCTTCAACCTCTATTTTCTTCATTGCACCAGGAAAAATTAAGGTAATGGGAGTTACTTTTTGTTCTAAATTTTAATTTACGTTATATTTAATAATTGAATTTTATATAAAGTTGAGTTAATTGCATGCAAAGAATGTGAATATTAGTAATATTTGATATTTTGTTTGAATTGAGAAGTTTGGCTGATGATTGATGAGTTAAGACATTGTAGTTGTTTTTAAGTAAGTTAATAACCTTACTAGTGTTTAATGGTTAATTTTGAGTGCTAAAATTTAAGTAAACTTGTAAAGGAACATAAATATTGAATTCATAAACCTAAAGATATATTAGACTGTTCAATGTAATGTAATAAACTTATGATTCTTTCAATTTCGGGGATTTAAATTTTATTATCCTTACCTTAAGGAAGGGTACTTAATTGATGAAGTTAGATAATTGTGGTATCCCTCTTTATTTTAAACATTGATATCAACTAAATTTTGGTTCGTGAGAATTGTGTAAGAGTTATTTGATCGAATATTGTGTAATAATATAAATTTTAGATTTAGATAGATAGAAGGTAACTTAATTTTTTTTTTTTATAATTACCTCTAGTTTAGCTATTAAAAAAAATATCTGAAATTTTGGGATATTGAACATTGATTGGTTTGTCACTAAAGTGAAGAAGAAGGTAAATTGATTCTCTTTCCTCCATAAACATATTGCTAAAGTAACTTACAAGTTGTTTTTTAAGTGACTTAAGGAAGAATCATTCTTTTATGACAAATATCGATATTTAAATTTGAACTTAATATTAATATTTTAAAATAATTAATTACTATATATCTCAATAGTATAATTGATATTTAATTATATTTATATTAATGTTAATTATTATATCTTTAATTTAATACTTAGTTCACTCTGTATTATGTTTTGTAGTCTTGTCATAATTATGTTGTGTATTACATTATGAATAATAGAAATATATAATAATATTTTAATTTAAATAATCAATATTACATATTAAATTTTAATTATTAATTATAATAGAATAATAGTATAATAATAATTTGTAAATTTTTATAATTAGAAAAAATAAATAAATATATATATATATATATATATATATATATTAAAAATGAAAAAACAAAAAAATTGTAAAAGAAAAGTTGGCTAGGAGACGGGTCAAAAATTGTACCAATATTTTACGCGCAACAATCACGGCAAAATTGGCTGGATTGCGCGTTTTGGAACACTCCAATTTATGCATTTATGGGTTCATCAATAAGTTAAGAACCTTTTATTTGCAAACTTCTCTTTTTCTATATGCAAAATCACATTATCTTATTCCAGTGGAATAATTTTAATTTAGACAATGAAATTCTCTTTCTCACAATGAAGATAGGTACTAATAATTTTGATTATCCAAATTTAACAACTTCTAACTAATTTACTAAATATCCATAACATAATAAACTAATCTAACAAGTTTAAACTATTGATTACCATTTAAAGTTCCTATTAACTTTTCCACCTTCAACCAATTTTCACAAACACAATCTCAAATTTGAAAAGTCTTGCTCAAATTAAAGAGTAGATAGATAAGATGAATGAGGGAAACAAGTCATAGTTGTTGTTTGGCTTATGGCCACAATCTTCTTGACCAATAACATAGTGCCATTTCCCTTAGTCCACAAATAATTTATTCACTTCCTCAGATCGTGTTCATTAATGTTTCCTTCAAAAGATATTTACAAACAAAACTACCCCTTCACTTTTACAAGTGTTGACCCCTTTTAAGAAAATATACACATTTGATTTCCTAGGAATATGAAGTTAGAAAAGTAGTTCAAATACAATTTTAACTAAAAATATCATATTGCGCTCATTGAATCAATAATAACCCATTAAATATTTCAGTAAAAAAATATAATACAATTTTTTCCTCATTTTGTATTTGAATATAAATAAAATTAACTATATTTATGTTAAATAAAAAACTAATTATAATAACATACACGTGATCTTATAGAAATCACCTCCAACCTTTAAGAACACTTTCTAATACTACCTTCATCACATCTTCAATAATAAGAACGTTTTTTCTTTCTCAATATTACGTTTTCAAGAACGGTTGATTTCTTAAATAGTAAAAGATTTAAAATTGGAAAAGAATAAATCTTACTATTTCAAATACAGAGCATTACTTAGAAATAAAAACAAACCTTTAACTATGGTGGGACATGCATATTACCATGCATGCTACATTGGTCCAATTGTTGATAGGAATGGACTTTTTTAGTAAATTTTTTATTTGATTCTCTCCACGGAAAATCTCCACCTCTAAAACCACATGTTTCCATTTTTTTTATTATTTTAATTTTCTGTCTTTTCTATTTAATGAGATTTTACCAAACAATAAGGCAAAGGATCTAGAAAAATTAATTCTAAACGACAAGTAGCAAAATATACAAAATTGTAATTGAGAACAAGTTTGGAGAAGAAAAGGTCTATAGTACAAGACATTTATGATAGTTTAGTTACCTAAAACAAACAGTCATAACCTTACTCAAAAAAAAAAGAGTACATGAAGAGAAAATGGTAAGTAAAAAAAAACTCACCCCCTTAACAAAACTTTACATTGCATGGGGTTATACACTCTCTTTGAGATATAACTCCTCAGTTTCTGAATGTCTCCAGAATGCTCTCCCAGGGGAACCATTTTTCTTGGGCCGGTGTCAGAGTTCAGAGCCTAACAAAGGGATGTCAGTGAGGGATGGAGATGGTGGTGGCTCAGCCAATTTACATGGTGGAATGTAATGTGAAGAAGTTGAAGTCATGGTGATGGACATTGAGCTGTTTCAACCAAGAGTCTGCAGCACTGTATAGACAGGATATGCTCTCATTGTCATAACGGTCAGTGTTTAGCCAAACATCTCCTTGCATTTTGTATGTGGCTAGTCCAAAGGGGTTGAGAGAGACATGCTCACTTCTCTGTTTCAAACAATATAGATCATTCCCTATGTCCATGTCATCACAGTCCATTGCACAATCTGCACACACACATTTGAAATGACATTAAGGTTTCATCAAGAATGAGCTCAAGCCAAGCCAAAAACCTTAGGGGTTATGCAATGCTCATTGAGTTTCTCTTTATCATTATGCAATATACCAAAACAAAATGTTTTATTACTATGTCATATAGTGATAAGTCAATGAAATTGTGTGTAGCACCTACCTCTTCTTGACATAGCTTTTAGAAACAAATATGGAATAATCTACTCTTTTGCATGTTTATCTAAGGACCTAAAACTCATTTGAACACAATCAGACATTATAGTATTTGAAAATCCTGTATTCAGATGTGGATAATGAGATAAACCAGCAAACCTCAAACATTTGAACTACAACTAGTTTGATCTGTTTTTTCACTGTCCAGAAGAAAAGAATTATTGCCTAGAAAAATAAATGATTATGATACCTTCAAAAGATGATGACAGAGTATGGTAAGTGAGGAAGCATGCTTCCAATTCCTTTTCATTGTTTCGGCTTGGGACAGTATAAATTGGGTACCTATTCAAGGATAAACAAAAAGCAGATTAAAAAGTGGTAACAAAGTCTTATCCTACTACATGAGATCAAGAACATATCACATGACATGATTTACTTCAGTTAAGTACCAAATCTTCAGAGATATTATTTACAAACACTTCACATTGTTAAGCCAAGAAAAGCATAAAATCATATGCACGTAAAAAGAGCAACAAACTAAGCTCACCAAGAAACAGCCATCCAACTAGCTGGGGAAAGATCCACACTCTTCAATGTCAGTAATGCTGGATGACTCCGAGCTAACTCGTCTATCTGAAACCAGAAACAACCAAAAACAATGTAACCATATTTCATCTGAAATGTGGTGGTAAAAACTGAAGTGAATGCTACTTGAGAAAGCAAAAATACCTTCTCCGCAAGAGGAACCCTTGAGTAAGGAGAAGCCATCTCAGTATACTGTAAATAAAGGTAGCCAAACTTGTTATACCAGGAACCCTCCTGGTCACAGCACGAATCCTCAGAAACAGCATCCTCCCAAGATTTGCTGGAATTGTTACTCAGTGATCTAGAAAGGTTATCACTTGAACTATCCTCACTCCATGAATCACTTTCAAATTCAACTCCATCACTATCCTCTCTCCGGTTGCTTCAAAACACAAAAGGGTAAATCAATCACACCATTTTTTTTTACATGTTTAGCATATACAACACACAAGGCTTTGTCTCCAACATACCGAGATGCTGCAACAGACTTGTTGGTGTAGAGTTGGATAGCAGATAGGTATGGAACATAGTACTGAGTCACAGTCTCACCATCCTCCAGCATCACTGGTGTACCGGCACCATATGCACTCCATTCATAGTAGCAGTCCCAAAGATCTTGCAGAGTGAAGTATTCAACTTTGTCCTTGCCAAGAGGCTGCCAGAGGGGATTTAGATCATTAAAGCAGCTCTGCAAATTACATGATAAAATCAAAGAAAATTAAGGATACCAATCTTTTCATAGTACCAGGTAATGGTCCTTCTTCCTTCTCATAAAATGAATATAAATGTTTCTTAATTGAATCAAAACCAAATCAGCACTAACTCACTTCCTCTAATGTATATTGACTATAAACAAGAACAGTTTATTAATGCAAGAGTGAATAGTATTTACACTGAATATGTAAATGATTTTACATTGTTAACCAATAACAAACAGTTATGCACAGTAATTTCGTTTGCTAGTGATGAGTTCTTTATAGCAACAATGCATGCAAATTAGACTCATTACACCAAATATTGCAAAAGAGGTTTTTTGTAAGAAACTAAGAGTTAGAATGGAAAATCACTTCCTTAACCTCATCTAAAATGCTATTTATAAACTACCAATTAGTTTAAGATAGACTTTATGATAAAAGAGTATGGTAAAAAATAGGAACAGCTGACAAAACAAGTCATTAGCCACTTCAAGCAGTAACAGCTTAAAAAGCATAGCAGATTCCAGAAAATCTTGTTTTCTTTTTATTTCCTTCATTTGTCCCCCTTTGGGACAGCCAAAAAGCATTGATTGAAAATGAAAACATGAGATTCTGATAGAAAACCACTCAATGAATGACATTGTAATAATGTGGTAACTTTGAAAGCAGTAGGAAAATCCCAAGGACATATCTTTCTCAGTAATAGGTTACCACAAATAATGAATGATTTTTAATAGTTACATGAACCATTTTTTCACGAGACCACCAATGAAAACTATTGGCTTGTGCCCACAAAATGTGCAATGACCAATTTCCCCGTCACACACGACACATGAAATAAAGTATCAGCAGCCACAAAACCAATCCAATTAATGAAAATTGAAGGTTTTATCTTTAAAGTTTGGCCCTTGTCTCTTCAACCACATGCCATGATTGAAGAAGAAACCCATATCTTCTCTCCAAGTCAAATCAAGTATCATAATTTCCACATAAAACCATTTAGACTACCATCAATTACCCATAGTTCATGTCTAAATAAAGACAATAGCCATCAGAATTCCCTCAAAAAACATATATCACAAAGCTTTTCAGATTTTGCATGATCCCTCTTTCTGAAAAACTGGAATTAAAAAAATGTAGATTTTTTGAATTTTCTAACAAAAGAATGATTAGGGTAAGTGTTATCAAATTTTAAGTCTACAAGCAAAGTATATAAAAATGCGTAATTAGTTATTTACTTTCCATTTTTTTCAAACTGAAATTACGGAAAGGTTAATGGATAGTCTCATTTACACGTAAGAAGAATAATCTCACGCAATTGGAGTGAGAAAGGACACAAACTAATTAATGAAATTTGTAAGAAAAAAAAAACAATTAATATTCTGACTTTTCTAAACTAAGAAAAATTAATAATTATAAAGAAAAAGAAAGGGTATTTTTCTTGGAGCCAGAAAACTCTTGCGTCTATATCAACCATGGTTGATTCAACATTTACTTTATGTATCACAATAATTAAAAAGAGACACGTGTACGGAGATTTTTCAAGAGGCATCTAATGGATATTCCCTACAAAGGACAAGGCTTCTTCTAAACGACATCGTTTCGGCCATAACAGATTTATCACAGAAAAGATAGAATTATAAAAATATTAGTAATAATTAAAATTCAAAATTGAAATAAATAACCCAGGTGGTGACTTATAGATGGAACCATAACTCAAACGATTCAAAAACATAATATTATTTATTATTATAAAAATAAAATAAAAGTAATAATATAACCGCATATTAAAACATTGAATTTGGTCATTAATTTGACATAAATGTATTTCATCTTACTTAAAACTTTAATATCACAAATCAACAGTTACTATTATATTTTTATTTGAAGGAAGTTAAATTCATTGATTCAATGCGTTTCTATTCCTTTATTCAACTCTCATATTAAAACACACAAAAAAAAGTAACGGGGTGACTGATATCACTATTATTAAATGGAATAATTCTAAAAACTGATTGTGCTAAATTAGAGAAAGAAAAACATTTAATTTTTACATGTAATATTTTAATTTTTTATGTAATATTTTCTTTCATTTTGCTATTACAAAATCTCAACGACAACACAAAATACTATAGATGGCTCTTCTGAGAAAAAGACACTGATATTCTCATTTATTACTTGAGATCAGACGTTGAAATAACAAAGCTACATCTTTAATTTTCTTTTTCGTATCCACTTTCAGTAATTCCAATATTAAAATTAATTTATTTCAAAAAATTACTCTCCTATACTCATAAACACACGTGACAGGTACAACAAATATTCTCAGAACCGACAAATCAAAAACATTATGCACACAATAATAAGTTACGGAAAAAAAATATTGAAACTAAAATAAAAAAAATTAATTACTTCTAATTTTTTAATTTATTAAAACTTTAAAATAACATAAAATGAATTAAATTAGCATATACAAAACTTCCTTTAAATGGCACGTTTTTTACGTGTAATCTGATAAATTTATTAATTTGTACAATAATTATCTTTAAAAGACACCAGCGATAAAATTGTCCAAAATTATTAATACAAAGTCATTAAATTTAATTAAATAGCATGTTAAAAAGTCAATATATATAGTTTTATATAAAGGAAAATATTAAATTAAATACTTCGTTTGAAAAAAAGTGACTAAAATTTATCAAAAAATAAATAATATTATTTTATTCTATATTATTTAATTTATTTTTTAATAAATATTAACCAGCATTATGCATCAGAGATAGAAAAATGTGTTAACAACAACCCCCTTGTGCAAATCAAAATCAGTGCATTCTTCAAGAACTAAAAAAATATTTCACCACGCAATGATTCATACAGAATGAAAAAACGAGGGGAAAAGGAAAGAAATAGAAATTGAAGAAAGATCCAAAAAATATTCCGCATTCTGTAAATGGTAATTGCAGATATTAAAAAATACAAAATAAATAAACACAATTGAACAAACAAACGCACCGTCCGATGAATCGAAACAGAGAGAATCAGCCCAGAGAGACACAGAGTGGTACTTGAACAGAACCAAAGAACCAAAACACAAAATTAAAAAATCGAAAAAGAAATTAAAAAAATGAAACAAATACCTTCGGCAGAATCTGAGAAGGAACACGAGGGGTGACACATTGAAGAAAGCGTTGCAGGTTGGATGGAGAAGGTGCTGAGAAGCACGAGAAAGAAGAGGCTGAGTGAGAGGAATAGGAAGAGGTGGTGGAAGAGGGCATTGTTGTTTGTGAGAGATTTTAGATTTTTCTCGAGAAAGTGAGAGAAAATGCTGAGAAACGCACAGGAAAATGATGCAGCAAATGGGGTTTAATGAGTTTTCTCAGAAAGCTCTGACGTCTCTCTCATTGTGAAGAAGATTGTGACAGAAAAAGCAGAAAAGATCATATTTTTATTTGTGGGTTATGGAAAACTAGTATGTGGTTCAATCAATCAAGGTGATTTTTGAAACAAGATTTGGAACATTTTGATGGGGTGAGAAAATGAAGAGCAAAATCTGTGAAATTGAGAATGGGAAGAGAGAGGAAAAAGAAGGGAGAGAGGATAGGGACAAAGTGCACCCACTGAATATTTTAAGCTTGGAAATGCAAGGAATAATTGCTTGACCCTTCTGGGTTTTTTAAATGCTCCATGAAAGTGAAAAAGGTGGAAGTTTTTTCTATGGTCCAAGATTCAGAAATTGGAGTTGAAGAAGAAAAAGAAAGAGAAAGAGAGAAAACGTAACTGGTTTTTGGTATTAATTGAGGGATAAAGAGAAACAGATTTTGGAGGGTTTTGTTCTGATTTTTTTGTTGACAAAAGTGACATAGAAAGAGAGGTTTTATAGAGAGAGAAAGAGAGAAAGAAGGAAAAAAAAAAAAAAAGAGAGAGAGAGAGAGTGAAGAAAAGAGTATGTGATGGCGCGTCGCGGTGGCGAAGGAGAGAGAGTTCGCTTCGCCGCGTGTTAAGGTTCAAGTGTTGTCAGTACCTGTTTTTTTTTTTATTATTTAAGGCAGAACAATTTTTTTTTTCATATTATCCTTTCAAAATATATAATTTTTAGAAATATTTTATATCAATCAATGACTAGTTTCTATGAACATTTTTATTGATGACAATGTTTATTAAAATTATTGTACTTTACTTTTTTAGAAAAGTTAATTTGACTGGCTAGCTTCATTTTTATAGAAATTTTAATTTTTTTTTCTAAATTTGCTTTTGAGTATATTGCGCTAATATCTTTATATTTATAATTAATATCTTTATATTTATAATTATATATAAAATTAATATATTTATCAAGAGGATTGATCATTCGATTAAAGATCATGAATAAAACTATAGTGTCACCTTATATGCAACTTTTAAACGTAAAGTCAGAAACTTTATAGTGTGATCACTATGATTTTGAAGAAATACTATAACTTTAAAAGTTTCATATAAGGCTGAGTAATTAATATGGTATTAATTATCATATTCTATTTATTAATAACTTTATTAAATACTTTTAATTGGATTAATGTGATTAGAATTCATCTTTTAATCTGGTGTTAATTCAACTTTTTTTCGTGTTCTTGTTTTTTTCAGAATTCGATTTTTCAATGTCTATTTTCTTTTACATAAAATATTGGTTGCAACATGATACACGTGTCGAATATCTTCTGGGATAAGGTGAGCGGGGTCATTTTTTTTCTTTTTTTTTTTATGGAAATAAAATATATTACTAGTAATATATTTATTTGTTTGTTCTATATTCCATCTTTTATGTAAGAGACATGCATGGTGCATACAATACACAGTCATAATTGAATGTGATGACGATGAGATGAGTTGATTAGTCATCAAATTCATTTTCTGGATCTATCATCATCCACATATCAAATTTTAATAATGATGCTTTATTTTTCAATCAAATATAGTAGCTGAATTATTGCTAATTTTAAAGTTTAAGATTTTTATGCATTACAAGAGTGAAATATTAATTAATTGATTGAAAATTATGTCTTTTATGATAATTATTTTAAAATTAATTAAGATTTGTTTAAATTTATAATTACTTGATGATAAAAAAAAGTTTTAAACCATTACGATATATATTATTTGGCATTTATTGTTTTTGAGATTTCTGTTTATAGTCCTCATCAAATTTTAAAGTCTTTAAAATTATTCTTATTTATTCTTTTTATTCTCTTGAGTTGAGAAACAATGTTAAATTATGACGTAACAGTGAGATTCAGAGAGTTTTTTTCTTTAAATAAAAGATTCAAATAGTTTAACGTCAACTTATTATACTATAATTCAACTTATCAAACTGATCCAAAAATTAAAAACACTGAAAAACACATTATTAAAAGTTGTAAGTTACATGACTACAAGTGGTAACAGAAAAACAGGTAAAAAAATTTGGCCAATCAAATTTTATATTGAAAAATATGAAAAAATTAAGGAATAAAATAATAGTGCTGATATTTTTATTTTTAACATAGCGTTGTAGACCTACATTTTACTTCTTCTTTTTTTAAACTATATTGCTTTTTAAATTAAGGGAGTTATGCAAAAGTGTGATAATTCATAAGTTTAATAGATATAATTATAAGTTACAATATATCTTGGAAATGCAAAGAATTTTAAAAAATAACTATTAAGTTTATTTTCTATATACGTTTCATGAGTTCAATTTATATCATATATACTGGCTAGAAAAACATTGTTGAGAACATAAATAATGTAATGTAAATACTTACGACAATTTAGTTAAGATGTATACAGTTAAAATATTTTAAAAATAACATTTGATTACAAATTATTATGTATGATTTGTTGAATGTTATGATGATTATTTAAAAATTATATTTGAAACAAAAAATAAATTATATTGTAGTTTTGTGAGATTAATCTTGATTTTTTTCTAATACAGAATTTTTATAATGGAAATGGTGTAATAATATCAGTTAAATTGCTATAAGAAGGATTAACACAGTGTTGAAATGTGTGAATATAATAATATATATTTTCAAACCATCAGTAGATTAGTGTAAGGATAGAAAAGTATAAAGATTCTGTATAAATTTGCAAAACTGCAAAGAAAATTGTCGGTGTTAATATTTATTCTTAAAATGATTTTAATGAATTAAGAATGTAAATGTATTTACATTGTGAAAATTCACTCTGTTGATAAATAGGAGGTATGATATTTATACAGGTGTACAATGAACATTAATATATATATATATATATATATATATATATATATATATATATATATATATATATATATATATATATATATTTATGAAAGGGTGATATTTAGGACAATAACTAATTAATACTGATTGATATAATTAACTCTCCTTTTAATAATTTAAGTTGAAATTATTATCAATATTATCCAAGAGTAATTGCTTTCATAAAGGTGAATTTTGACTTTTCGGCATTTTGAAGAAAATTTGCACTGATCATTATTCCTTAAGTAGATCGAATTAATGAATTTCAAAAAATCATGCAATGTATGAAAGTCAACTAGTACAGATTATAGAGTAAGAAAAAAAAATATATGAGTAAAATAATAAAAGTATGATTTAGCAATGTTAAAAAATATTATGTTGATTCCAAATTATCTGTGTAAGGAGACGTTTTATGTGATAAATAAGTAGACTATCAATTGAGGTTATGATAATTTAATTTAATTTATTTTTTATTTATATTTAATTAATTAATATTGTATATGTATTTGTGGGTTAGTTTTGTGTCTATGAGGAGTATAATGGTTGTATTGAAAAAAGATGCGAGAATAAAAATTTTAAGCAGTGATTTTAATAAACTAATTGAGCTTCCTCGGTTGAAAATAATTAGAAAAAAGAAAATTAAAGGACGGTGTACTTAGTGTTTCATGTGGTGCATATAGGAATTTTTCATTTATTTATTTTTAAGAAATTTTCATTTCTTTTTTTCCTCTTCCTTATTTCTAAGTCGTATCCCTTTTTCTAGATAACCAAACCCATTTCTCTTCTTCTCTATGATTTTGTATCTGCTAAATGGTGAATAGTTAAGAGTAAGTTAGAATATCAATTTTAAAATAAATTATTGGATAAGTTTTCTTATTCCTCCTTTCTCTTTCTAGCCCTACATGCATGTTAAAATTTTGGCAGAAATAATTTTTTTTTTGGCATTGAACTTATTTTGTGGTGATTGACTATTAGGGTTGAACTTTGAGGTGATCTAAGGAGCTATTTGATGCTCTCACAGTTTTTAAATACCCTAGTGTACAATCATACCAAGTTACTTCTATCTATATTCTAATTTAGGTCTTTAAGTTATGCCTTAAGTTTGTATTTGAATGTTGTCTTTTCATGATTATAATATGCTTAATTTAGGTCTTTAAGTTATATCTTAATTTTGTATTTGAATGTTAACAAACTAACTTTTTCTTTTGTGAAAGAATGAATTTTGAGAAGGTTTTGTTTTAAGATGCATAAGGTAGAGCTTTTAGTTCTTGAGATAATTTTGGCTTTTGTTAGTGTTCTGATGTTTGAAAATTTGAGAATGATACAAGCAATGATATAAACTATTACAATAGAATGACAAAAATTTACAAAAACGAAAAAGGTCGTAAAAAATTTATTAGAAAAAAATTATTTTTAAAGTCAAATTTAAATCTAGAAGACGATTAATTTATATTTAGAGAAGATATTATCACTATGTAACATTAGTCCTAGATGATTATTTTTGATTAAATATATAAAATAAATATAATTTTTAAAATATTTATTTTCTTTAAAATTCAAACAAAAATATATGTAAAAGTTATATTTTAATTATTTATTTTTAAAATCAAAAAATATTTATGAAATTATTTATTTAGGCTCAACATTAGATTGTAGTTATTTTCATAATGAATAATCAAGTTACATAACTCACTTTATAAAAAGATTATTTTGTTGTCGTGTTGAAATTTTATAGTTTTAAAATTTTAATATTTTTTAGTTTAATAAAAATATATAATTTTTATGATTTGCGTAGTTTAGAATATAAGATAGTATAAATAATTGTACTTAAAACATACAAATTATTTAATAAACAAAAATAATATAAATTATACGTCAACATTATAAACTATTAGGTAAATTTTATTTAATTTATATAAAATATTTCATATTTAAAGGATATAATATATATATATATATATATATATATTATTTTAGAAAAACTGAATATTAAGTATAAAATTGTGATAAATCATATATATATTTTGAATAATTTTTATTTTTAATTTATTTATCAAAATGATTTTTATGTAAAACATAAGATGATGAATATAGTTATACATATAGTTCAAATTTATTGAAGTGTTAACAAAACATTTTATTTCTATTATATATATTTTAATTAATTTAATTGTAAGATAACATGTGTAGGCATACATATGTTTAACATATAACATATAAAGGTAGTGTGCACAGTTATGTTAAAAGAATATGTGCAAAAGAACTGTAAATAGATGGCCTCTCACCCTGCTCATATTGAACCCACCAATTAATATATAAAAATATTATAAATAATATTAATTTTAAATGCACTGAATATCCAAATATTAATAAAAACATTTTTATAGTATTTATAGTCTATTATACTATAAATAATACAAGTAAACAAAATAAACAAACACTATGTATGAAATCTCATGTCTCATGCAACCTAAGATTTAGACTAGACCAATGGCAGAATATTAACTTTCACCATCTAAAGCTGGCAATATTCCTTGATGATTTTTAACTTGCAAATTTAGGTAGTTGCCCAGTTGCATTAATGGCTGCCTCTGTATCACATCAATTTGAACATTCAAATAAATATATTTTATCAGAAAAAAGATTGAATCCCAGTTTTCCTTTATTATTTTTTAGTATTTCCAAATTTCTCCATTTTTATGTATTAGTTTCAAGTTAATTATATTATGTTTTTAATAATTTTTATTTATTCAGATGAAATTGTACTTAACAATAGTGATAAAAAAAATGTTAGCTGAATTTCAGACTTTATTTTTCAATTTCAAGTTTGCACTGTATAATTGAACTTAGTAAGTCTATAATTGAGTTAGTAAGTATTGAATATTTTGCTTCCATACAATATTTTATAAATTATTTTTCTAGCATACCTTTAATAGATGGAATGATCTTTATTGGTTTTTGTTTCATTTGAAGTCAGGTGGGAATATTTGGTGTTGATGATGTTTTGTGTAAAGTGAGAAAATGTTATGATTCTAAGTTAAATAAAGGTGGGTTATGGCTATTGGTAAAGGTGTGTACCTATTGATATGTTAAGCCTCCAAACTGACCAACTTATGAGTTTTTATAGAGTTGTTATTTTACATATTTCTCTGGTATATATTTTAATTGTTAATTTAATTATATATTTGAAACGTAATATTTGATATTATTTTTTATTATACATAATTAGTTTTTCATATTTTGTCAATCAAATTAAAATATTATATATATATATATATATATATATATATATATATATATTT
>Ga0209489_108157_pt1 | contig 14679 bp, 17 predicted proteins | sample SiratrowhiteBW_FD_187527 | JGI IMG/M metagenome (GOLD analysis project Ga0209489, IMG submission 187527) | Root nodule microbial communities of legume samples collected from California, USA - Siratro white BW (SPAdes) (version 2) | ecosystem: Host-associated > Plants > Roots > Nodule | place... | reverse complement strand
ATATATATATATATATATATATATATATATATATATATATATATATATATATATATATATATCTTATATACGATTTAAAAGTGATTAAAAATAAAAAAAATCCTAATATGAAAAATTAAAATTTAACTATGGTAGATATACAAGGTAGTGCCCAAGTTAATTTTTGAAAGTGGCTTGTAATATTTAATGTGAATATATTGATATCAGTAATATGTTTTAATAATTCAAAAATCCATGTACTTTGTTAAATTTGTGAAATCCTTGCACCATACATTTTACAAATTTTTGTAAAATTTGTATCATTTGTGAGACCCTTGGAGTCTCTGGGGACTGGGAGAAGCAAACCTTCAAAGTTATTCAGGTTAGCCACAGTTTTCAGGGGACAATTTCTTGTTTTCTTCAAATATAAATACCAAATTCCTATCACATTTTCTTGCTCTGTTTATAGCAATCTAACAAATTAACTAAACAGTTGTAACAGCAAAGCGTATATCCTTAACTAACAAGGCCTGACTAACAGGGGCAGAATAGTTGATTCCTAGGTACCATCCTTACTTTTCCTAGAGTAAACATTTCTATTCAGAGATCTGAAAGCTAAATGTTTAAACTTTGAGTATTTGTCTGATAATCTAATCATGCAATCATTCAAAAGTATCCAAACTATATAAATGGATTATAAACATCATGCCAATCCTCCTCCTCTTATAAAGGGTTCAGAAAGCATTTGTCAAAGTGCAAAACGAAAAGAAAAAGACAATTGCTTAAAATACTAGAACTATTATTGGAAATGTAAAAGTGACTTTCAAAATTGATATTTCACGATAAATATCGAGGTACAAAAATAACTTCTCGATTTGGTTTTTCAAAAAAAATTTTGGGGTGCAAAAAGTAGTTTTAGAAAATATTTTCCATAATTTAAAAATAACTTTAGAAAAACATTTTCCAAAATACGACTTTCGAAAAACTCATGTGAAATATATTTCGAAAGTCAAATTTACATTCTGGAAAATATTTTCTTGAAATACATTCTGAAAAATATTTTCCAAAATAAATAAATATTTTGAAAAAAATTTGGTTATAAAAATTGTTTCCGAAATTTTTCTGAAAAATGATTTTCGGAAAGTAAAATAAAACCCAAGAAACATCCCTTTTCTGCAAGACAAGTTCTTCCTGCACCCTAATAAAAAAATTCTATACCGCAAATGCCCTTGTATGACAACCGGATGACACTTCTGTCCGGTTGTCATTTGAAAAAAATTGACAACCGGATGGCACCCCAAACCGGTTGTCATTTTTTTTCAAATGACAACCGGATGGAGCTGTCATCCGGTTGTCATATAAGGATAATTACGGTATGAAATTTTTTTATTAGGGTGCAGGAAGAACCTATTAGGGTGCAGGAAGAACTCGTCTTTCTGCAAATACCCATCATCACCCAAAATCCACAACAATAAATACTCCACCCAAAACCACCTGTAGCCCACTCCTAAATCATTATACACATTTAAATCAAAACAATCACCCCTCAACAATTTTCATATAGATATCAAAATCATACATTCAACACTTACCTCTTTATTCCTAAACAACAAATCTACAATGTCAAAATGTCCTACGTCGTGCCACCAAAGTTCAACCTCCTCTACAACACCTCCAACCTACAACACCTTCCACAAGATCGATGATGCCTCCCCTAACACCCTAAGCTCCTTTTGTCTTCATTAAAGAGGATAACCCCTTTTGTCTTCATTAACAAGGATATAAATGTCCATTCACATATTTGATTAGGTAAAGGAAGCAAATGTGGGAGTATAAGAAGCAATTGCCAAAAATAAAAAGAATTTTTAAAAGTTCTCTTATATGATTTTCCTTTGACGAATTCTTCCTGCACCTCCATCGTCTTACATCTTCATAGAATTTTGAATTCCAAAAATACCCTTATTGAAATAAGGAAAAAGAGCATGTGTTTTATCTGAGTACAGTGTAATTTGTAAACCGGATGTCACCCCATCCGGTTTACATTTTAAAAATTTTACAAACTGGATAGCTAGTGGATGGACATTATCCGGTTTGCAATTTTGTAAACCAAACCAGACCACCCACTGGCCATTGGGTTTGCAAATTTTTTTAAAAATATAAACCAGATGGAGTGACATCATTGGATGAAGCACCTAGATCACCTCTATGAGTGAGTGTGTGACTGAGGTTTTAGAATTCCACAAGAAAAATGCAGAGACTCTTTATTTACGTTAATTAAATTAATTTAGTTTTATTTTAATTGAATTTGAAATGAAACCAATTAAGAAGGAAGAGTGAGGTGCAGACAAAGTAAAAGACTCTTCATTTGAAATGGGCAAGAGTAACAAACTCTTCATTTGAAATGTTATTAAAAATTGAGGAGAGGAGTAAATGTGCCACTGTGCAGCAACAGAAGAGACTCTTTATTAATTTTATTTTAATTAACTTAATTTTAATTGGGTGAATTTAGTGGTAATATGCACATTACATTAATTTTGAATAAAATTATATTTGGATATTAATTCAGGAAGGTAAACAGTTTGATACGGATAATATTATTTAAAATATATATATATAATATAATATAAATTGGATGACACCCTTCTGATTTATATAATTTTTCAAAATATTAACCGGATGAGGTGTTATGCGGTTTACATTTTCAAACAAAATGTAATTTTTCACAATAAAAGAGATGGAATGTATTATTGGATTTTTATAATATTAGACTAAGGATATAATAGACTTTTCAAATCTAATATAGAGGTGCACCACAAGATAATAGTCATTCAAGAAGAATTCCTCTTTTCCTTTTCTTCACACTAGTACACTAGTCTCCTCCCCCCTCTTCTTTCTCTCTTCAGAAACTTCGAACATTAGTACTATTCCAAAACCTATAGTAAAAAGATTAATAACCTTAATACTCTAATAACTATTAGATTATATGTGACATCTAAACCCACTGAATTCTAAACAAATCATAGAATATGTTGTATTTACACAATCACGTCAGACATTGCAAAAATATTTCAATTATTCATACAGGAATTGCACTTCTGTCATTGTTATCTAAGACTTCAACAAAATTGAACACAAAATTTGATATGTATTATACGAACAAGAAAAATTATTTATATACCGGAAGCTAGTTTTGAATTTTGTTTTCTAAATAAATGCAAACCAACAATGTTATTCTCTTCGGAGCATTCCTGACCAATAGCATCCGAATTTGTGGATTGAATGTCTCCATTCACAAGACTGAAAACTTCAATATGTAAAATCAATACGAAGGTTTAAATGTTAAAATGTTTAATAGCTAACTTTGAAAATAAAACGTTTTCCATAATAAATAATAGAAATATAAAACTTGAAACAACTTACCTCTTTCAGATTTGTTTAACACTCATTAGATAAGACTCAACTTAATTATGTAGAATCAATATGAAGGTTTAAATGTTAAATGTTTGGTAACTAACATTGAAAATAAAACGTTTTCTAGAACAAACAATAGAAATATAAAACTTAAAATAACTTATTTATATTAGATCTGTCTAACACTCTTTAGATAATTTATGCTAGACGTCCAGTATTATTTTGATGATCAAAAATATTCCAAGTGATTGTTTGGAATATAACAAATATGTTTTATGCATTGAAGATTTTGCAGATTTAGATCTTTAGACGATATCATTGTTTACAAGCATTAGGTGATCCAAGCATTAGACAGTTCATTCCCAAAACTGAACTTCAATCTCTAAAATGATTATGAAGCATTAAGTGTTAAATGTTTAATAGCTAACATTGAAAATAAACCCTTTCCAGAACAAACAATAAAAATATAAAACTTGAAACAATTTACCTCTGTTAGACCATTGGACAGTCTAACACTCATTAGATAGTCCAATCATGCTACGTGTTGTTTTGATGATAATAAACACTTTGCGTAATTATTTGAGATATAAAAAAATTATTTTATACACTGAAGATTTTGATGATTTAGATTATTAGATGATATCACTATTTACAAGCATTAGACAGTTCAGACTCAAAACTTCAATATGTAGAATGATTATGAAGCATTAAGTGCTAAATGTTTAATAGCTAACATTGAAAATAAAATCAAGAACAAACAATAGACATATAAAACTTTAAACAATTTACCTCGTTCTTTTTCTTTGCTATAACTAATAACTGTAATACTAGAAATGATAGGGAGAAAATGAGAATTGTATTTTTCGGTTTCATTTCTTATGGTCAAACTAAAAAGAAATCTCCTAGGAAACAGATAGAAGACCAATGATGTTATATGGTAGTCGGGTAGTGAATGCAGGGCAATTGAGTACAAAAAAGCAAAGAATAAACATTGTAAGAATGAGAATGCGAAAACAAATAAGTTGGTTGTTGACACACCAAAAAAAAAAATTAAGAATGAATGTATTTAAATGAAAGTTCAAGCTACACCTATCAAGGAAAGGATGCTAACTCACCTAAAATTATTTAATGATTCCAAGAGAATTGTAGATTAAGAGAAAAATTGATATAATTATGAGACTAAGGAATGTCTAGATTGTTTACAATTTAGTGATTTTACTTTTTTACACTTGTTTTAGTAGAATTGAATGTGATCAATGTAATCAAAACCGATATAATGTCTTATTATGTAATTTTAAATTTAACTCAATCATATAAAACCTTCTTTTGAACTTAACTCAATCATATAAAACCTTCTTTTAAAGTGAAATTTACATTCTCTTATATGCTATAATTTGGTCATTTTTCTAATAGATAAGAGATATCCAACATACTCTTACATGGATAATTGAGCATATCGAGAGTAACAATAGATATTTGTAGGTAAGTTAGGTCCAATAATCTTTGATAGGTTGGGCTCTAATACTCTTTTAAAAAATTAACTTTTAAAATTAATTCAATCTTTCAAAACCAATTTATATTTATAAAAGAAAAAATTAACTTTAATATGTAATTAATCTTGAAAAGAATCTATTATCCTTTGCTTATTGAAAATATATTTGGCTGAGTTCAAGATGGAGGTGAATTGAACTTTAAAAGATTTTTCCAATTTAAAACACTGAAAACAGTTTAGTGAATAGAAAACCTTTTCTGAATCTCAATGATAAAAGATTTAAGGTGCAGTGGTGAAATAAATCAGTTTCAGGCACGAATAAATCGATTTATTTTGTTGGCAGAGAGCAAATTTCAAACAGCACACACACTAGTTGAATTTTATGCAGCAGAAATGATTCTAAACAATATTATCCAGCAAAGACAGTATGAAGCAAATTAAATCATACAATTTCAAAGTAATATATCACACAAATTCAATCACACCAATTTGCACACAAGATAGAATACAAAGAGAAATACTAATACTCAATTTGCAAATTTATGTAACTGAGATATATCAAAAACAATATCAACCAAGAATGTCAAGTCCAATGCAACTATATCAAACACAACAGTTTAGCAGAGACAATATAAAGATGATCAATACCAAAGATTCACAATCACTTCAATAGTATCACACCAGCACACCAAAGACAGTTTTACAAATCAGTACTGAAATACTTATTTTGGATTTCAAAAATTAAGAAGAATTAACACTGCTACTATCAAGATCAGATTGGACAGCCACTAAGATTGAGTACAAATATTGAAATTCAATTACTACAATAATAGCAGTTCTGCAAAATTATTCAGAATTCAATTAGAACAAATCAGTTGTGAGTTGGAATAAAAAAAACAAAGACACAATCTTTGTAGAAGAGTCACAAAACAGATTACAATTTGAGGTTTTAGTATAATATCAAAAACAGATTGCTTTTCAGTTTCAGAGATGTTACAGACCCTTGTGAAGGCAAAGTTATACCCTATTCAAATCACAAAAACCAAACCCAATGAGCAGTATAGCAATTTAAACCAATTACTCTTCAGATTATCAAGAATCAATTTTATTACCAATTAATTCCAATGAGCAGCGCAAGAACAATTTAGAAATGAAAGAGTAAGGTCAAGAACAGCAGAACAAAGTCAGTTATACTGGTTCACCCTTCCTCAAGGGCTACGTCCAGTCTCCTTTGCCCCTCGAGCAAAGAAAGTTTCACTATATCAATTAATTGTTCAAGTTACAATCAATCACACAATTCCTACTCCCTATAAGAATCAAGAACCCACTGAAATGATCAACTACTCCCTGCAGTCCCCCAATCAATTCAGCAACCACACAAGGCTAAATCCTATAGCCTAAAACAGTACGAACATTCAAGTGTTTTAAAGAATTACAAACAATCAACGCATATCTTGATATAAAAGGGATCAAGAATGGTTAAGAAAGACTTCCTGATTGGCGCACACAAGAGGCCTTTGCACAGTCTTGAAGAATTCGAATGGCACAGTGAATTGGTCAAGAGTGATTCTTCAAGAAAAAGCCCCAATTGATTTTTGATCAAGAAATTCCCAATTACCCAAAGTGTTTTTCTCACAGTGATATCAAGAATTGACTCTCAATTTCTGTATTTCAGACTCTAGCGCACGTTAGAAACCTTGCAGTTTTTATAAAGGAAAAACTCCCAATTCTGTTTTTCACAAATCAGTTATTTAAGTTCTGCCAGACACGAATAAATCGATTTCATGAACACTGGAATCGATTTATTTCAAACCAGTTTGCACCAAACTTTAGCTAGCTCACTTTGATTAGTTTTTAATCACTCTTAGACCATTGTGCTGGTGGAATTCTTCTCAATTATGCATAGGTTCTTTGCCAATCAAGCTCTCACTCACTCACACAAGACCAAATCCCAAATCTCCTCCAATTGCTTGCTTGCTTGATTTGTCTTGCTTGTTTTGTCTTGTTTGGCTTCATCAAATATTTATTCTTGTGAGAGTAATAACACTTATTGATTTGTATATTTAATTTTCTTAGTGATTATCTTTTGATCGTAAATGTAAGGTTTTATAGAGAGAAGAAAGAGAGAAAAGATAAGAAGAAGAAGAAAATAAATATTTATTATTCTATAAAATGACACATTATTCATCTATCTCATTACATCAGGAAGTGCCATGTATATATATACAAGTAACCTGTACGTAAATGTACGCAACCGTATAATAGTATTATATAACATCCTCCTTAAACTTAGAATAGGATTATGAACTACTCTAAGTTTATCTCGAAAACGTAAAAACTAAGCATCAGAGAGTGGCTTAATAAGTAAGTGTGCAACTTGATACTTGGCTGGAAGGTGTACCAACTTTAAGCGTTTTTGTTGAACAAAATCACGTACATAGTGTAAATCGATTTCAGAGTGTTTAGACCGTGAATGTAGTACTGGATTTGGAGACATTAGCACAACACCCAGATTGTCAGAAATTATTGTTGGAACAGAGGTGGACAAACGTAGTTTAGCAAGAAGAGAATGAAACCAAGTAATTTCAACAAGAACCGCACCAATACTTCTATATTCTGCCTCCGTGCTACCCCGTGAAACAACCTTCTGCTTTTGGGATATCCATGAAATCAGATTGGGTCCGAGATAGACACAACAACCAGTGATGGACTTGCGATAATCTAAATCGGTGTCCCAATCAGCATCGCTAAAGCCAAAAACAGGGAGATGGGTAGAAGGACGAGCAAAAGACCATGATTAACAGTTCCAGAAAGATATCTTAGTATTCGTTTAACAACCTTCCAATAATGATCCTGAGGATTGTGCATGTATTGGCACACTCTATTTACAGTGTCGGACAATTCTGGTCAAGTAACAGTGATATATTATAAGCTCCCTAGATACCATAGGTATAGGTTGTGGATTTGACCCAAGTATATTTGCTTTTTGCAGTAGATTAATGATATATTTAGCTTGTGATAGATAAAGTCCCCCGTCTGACAGCCATGATACTTCAATACCAAGAAAATAGTGTAGTCTTCCTAAGTCCTTGAGAGCAAATTGTTGTCGTGGTCTGTTAATGAAATCCTGAATGATAGAAGATGAAGACCCTGTGATTATAATATCATCAATGTAGACGAGAACAAGCAGTGTGTTCATGCTCTAGAATTTAACAAACAGAGAATAATCACTTTTGGATGCATGGAATCCCATATGTTGCAGAGTATCTGAAAGCTTGAAGAACCATGACCTCGGGGCTTGTTTGAGTCTATAAATGAACTTGTGTAATTTACAAACAAGAGAGAAATCATGTGATGTAAACCCAGGTGGTTGTTGCATATAAACATTCTCTTCAAGTGTGCCATGTAGAAACACGTTGTCTATGTCAATTTGATGTATGGGTCATCGTGAAGACAAAGCTTTAGTGAGAACAACATGTACTGTAGTTGGTTTGACAACAGGACTGAATGTTTCATGATAATCTAATCCTTCTACTTGATGAAGGTCTTTTTCTACAAGACGTGCCTTACATCGTTGAAACGTACCATCTGCATGAAACTTGTGTTTGAAGACCAACTTGCACCCAACCACTGTTGCCCCAGACAGGAGAGGTGTAAGAAACCACGTACAATTAGCCATAAGAGTTGCATATTCAGTCTTCATTGCTTAAAGCCATTCAGGAATTTACATGGCTTGCTTGTAACTTGTTGGTTCAGAAAGAAGAGTTGAAAAGGTAACATGAAACAGTTTCAGTTTGAAAATTTTCTATTTTGATATGGTCTAAGCAAAGGATAGCAAGCACATCCAAAAACCTAAAATGACTATAATCAGGTTTCCTTTTGAACATAATTTCATAAGGGCTTTGATTATGAAGAACTGGAGTTGGCAAAGCATTGATAATATTAACTACAGTGACAAAAGATTCCCCCCAAAAATTTATAGGCAAGGATGAACCAACTAAAAGTGCTAGACCCATTTCATTTATATATTTATGTTTGCGCTCTATAGACCCATATTGTTGATGTGTATGTTGGCAGGTTAATCGATGAAGAATGCCATGGTCATTTAAAAGCGAAGTTATAACTAAAAATTCCTTGGCGTCATGAGACTGTACACTGTGTATGTTGTGACCAGTTTGTTTTTCTGCAAAGACTTTGAAGCATTTAAAAACACTTAGAGTTTGGGATTTACAATTAATAAGATACAACCACGTATATTTAGAGAAAGCATCCATGAAAGCTATATAGTATCTAGATCCATTAGTAGTAGTTTTAGGTGCAGGACCCCATATATCCATGAAAACTAATTCCAAAGGTTCAGTGTAAACAGTGCTAGAATTATGAAAAGGTAACTGATGCATTTTGGCTACAGAACACGTATCACAGAAAGTAGGTTTTGTACGATAGGAAACCTTACACATATTAATCACAGATTTAACAGTTTTAGCAGATGCATGACCAAGGCGTGCATGCCATAATTGATATGGATCAAACATAGATGACAAAGTAGTGTTATATGCAGAGGGATTGAAGAGTTGACGAAAAGAAGGAAAAACATAGAGTTCATCTTTAAGTTTTCCTTGAAGAAGTATCTGCTTGGCATCTTAACATTTCACAAGACAATGATTAGCATGGAACTCAAAAAAACACGTTGTTATCCTTGGCAAACTTAGATACACTTAATAGATTTTTAGTGATATCGGAAACATGAAGAAAATTATTCAAATGGATGACAGTATTATTAGAAGGAAGCAGATAAGTTGCATTGCCAACATTAGCAATCATCATACCTAATCCATTACCTAACTTGACCACATCATTGCCATGATACCCAGTTTTCTTGGTGAATGCATTAGAGTCATTTGTTATATGATGGGTGACTCCGCTATCAAGATACCATAGTGGATCTGACAGAGTAGAGAGAGTACCCAGCGGTGAAGGTTCATATTTTTCATTGGTTACAGAATAACATTGAGATGTATTAGCATTTATATGAGAAGAAATATCATTATCATACCTATGCCAACAATGCACTGCAGAAGTCCAAATTTATTACAAATCTGACACTGAATTCTAGAATTAGAAGAAGAAGATGAAGACTGAGAAGGCCGCCAATTCTTGCTAGAGAAATTGTTCCCAAAATTCCGTTTTGGAGAACCATTATTTTTTAAGTTTCCTATCTTACCTCTATTGTTGTTACCTGAGAACCGGGTTGGAGTTCTTGATGAATAATTTTTAAATGGTGGACCAGAGGTAAGATTAGCTTGAAGAATAAGTTGTTCAGTCGATCTATGCTTTTCAAGATGTTCTTCTTGCGCTAAAAGTAGAGCCTCAATATCCTCAACATTATAAGGGTCCATGCGAGACGTTACAGAGGTTACAAAACTATCATATTCTTCCGAAAGACCATTCAAGATAAGATTACTTCAATATGTTCATCAGTCGTAATTGGAGAGCCCACTACAGCGAGGCTGTCAACCAATCTCTTGATGTCAAGGAGATAGACACATATAGATTGCTATTTCTTTGGAGTGCTCAATTGCAATTTCAACTTTTTAACCTTTGCTCGACTTGAAATGAGGTGTAACGCCAACCATCTTGGTTAGAAGAGGTGCGGTCATGGAAGCCAAGAGCCAAGCAAGAAGAAGCTGATCTTGACTTTCGTGATGCAAGAAAGCAGGGACAGTGTTTGTTATTGCATCAATTGCTTCAAGAAAATGGGGAGGAGTAGTAAAATCTTCAAGAAAATGCATGAGCTGGAGGCCACGAACGACAACAAGAACTTGTTGTTGCCAAAGCAAGAAATTATCATGGTCAAGTTTGAGCGTTATGGGTGTGGATAGCGTTTGTGGGTTGAAAGAAAGAGTGGAAGAAGAAGCAGAGGTGTTGCTAAAAGAGCTAGTGGAAGATTGGATCAACATTGTACTGTAAAGAAAAAAAAAAAAAAAACTTTAATTACCATGTAAGATTTTAATTGAGAAAAAAAATAAAAGATAAGAAGAAAAAGAAAGTGAATGTTTATTTTTCTGTAAAATGACATACTACTCATTTATCTCATTACACTAAAAAGTGTTATATATATAAAAGTAAAAGTAACATGTATGTAGATGTATCTACGTATAACAGTATTATATAACAATAAATTAATTTAAAATTATTAATGATTCTTTTAAAATTAATTAGTAATTAACATTATTTTTTTCTCTAATAAACATATAACAATTAGTAAAACCAAACACTTTAATTACATTAACTATTAACAGAATTAAGAAACTAATAAAATTAAAAGTATTATATTAGAACTATAAAATTTTTATTATAATAAATATAAAACATAAAAATACTTATAATTTTGAATCGAGTATTTATTTAAATATTTTATATTATATAATATATTCTAATAACTCTTAAAATTAAGAAAGATGTTAACGGAGTGATCACATGCATTCCGTGCATCTTGATCTAACTCCCTCAACATTGAATTTGAAAGGAGTTTATCAGAATTACTAAACCCCAAACAAATAAATAAAAGAAAAATTCCATTGGGATATATGAGGAAAGATACAATAAGAAAGAGAATAGAAGAAGAATACTCATTCTTTGATCTTATCCTATGGATGAATTGTAAGAGGCGGTGAAGAATATGAGAGAGAAGAACGCTGACGCATTTGCCAGCCCATAATGAACTCAAACGGGAATCACACTCTAGAATATTCATAACTATGCCCTCCTCTTTTCCCTTTCATCATTTCTCCCAAAAAATTACATTTTAACCCTCAAAAATACCACTCAGTAGTTCCAAAAAATTAAATAAGTTAATCAACAATACAAAAAGTAAATTTATAGTATCCTATTCATGTTTCCATTTTTAACACATAACAACAAACCTTACCAAAAAGAAATATCATATCTTAAGTCCATTCATTCATATTAAACATTGAAAGAAAATCTAAAAACATTTATTAAACAAGATAAAAGAGTTAAAAGATTAAATTAACAGTATTCTTTTTAATTTAAAGCATTATTATTCACACTTTTTTTTCTCAGACTAATCAATTTAAACAATAAAAAAAAATACATAAATGACAAAACATGGGGAGAGAGAGGGAAACATAGTAAAAAAAAACGAAAAACAAGAGAGTGGAATATGAAAGAATATAATAAAACGCATGAAATATTCGTTTTTGTACGCGACGCCCCGACCTCGATGTTCACCTGTGTTCATCTCCACCGTCCAATCACTTTCTCTCTCTAACTTTCTAAATCTTCTCTCTCTTCAAAGTTTATTCCAAATTTTGATTCTGCTCAGATTAGATCCCATTATTACAAATTTTCTCATTGTTGGATCCGTTTTCCTTCCACGCTTTGACAAAACGCCATTCCCTATATATTCCTCCTCATCCTCTTCCGCAAACTGTTTTCCCTCTCACCCACAAAACTCAAAACCCACCAAGGCATAATCATCAAAGAGAAAGAACAAAAGATTCGAACTTTTTTGAGAAAATGCTTCCCCGGAAAATGGGGTTCCGTGAGTACATCGAAGCCTTGGAGGAAGAAAGGAGGAAAATTCAAGTTTTCCCCAAAGAGCTTCCTCTGTCGTTGGAGCTTGTCACGCAAGGTAACACCTTGAAACAAAGGCATATTCGGACACCCTTTTGTGATGTGAACTTGAAGTTTCTTGCTTTTGGTTCTGGGGGTGGTGTTTTGATTTTTAACATTTTTTTGACGCGAGTTTTGAATTTGTTTGTTTATGTGAATTCGATGCAGCAATTGAGGGGTGTAGGCAGCAATTATCTGGAACGGTTACGGAGTACAATTTGAATGGCCAATCGGAGTGTTCGGAGCAGACATCAACGGATGAAGGACCTGTGTTTGAGGAGTTCATTCCCATTAAGAAAAGGGCATCTCAGGATTCTGAAGAAAAGGAAGAAGAAAATGAAGATGAACACGAACATGAGCAACATTCCCATCAGCACAAGAAAAGCACTTCTGATAAAAAGAAATCAGATTGGCTTAGATCCGTTCAGTTATGGAATCCCAATCCCCCTCCTACTAAAGAGGTAAAAAAGAAACTTTATTTTATTTATTTACCTTTCCATTGAGAAATTTTTTAGAGTTGTTTTGTTTTGTGGGGATTTAGGATGTTCCTAGAAAAGCAAATGTTGTTGAAGTGAAGAGAAACGGTGGAGCTTTTCAACCGTTTCAAAGAGAGGAAAAGAGTGGTGTAGTTGATGGAAAGGCTAATAATAATTATGCATCAGCAATTGGTAAATCACCCTCTTCACCACCAGTGCCTGCTACAAGTTCCACAGGACCAGTTAGAATAGACAGCAAAAAAGAGGAGAAAGGACAGGCTCAGAGAAAACAACGCCGGTGTTGGTCACAGGAATTGCACAAACGATTCTTGCATGCACTTCAGCAACTTGGAGGTGCAGATTGTGCGTATCTTACTTCAGAACTAGTTTTTGTTTTCTGCTGTAAACAAATGTATCAAATTTACGAGGAACTTGTTTCAAATGTTTGATAATTTGGTTGTTGTTGTAGCTGCCACGCCCAAACAGATCAGGGAGCTAATGAAGGTTGATGGCCTCACCAATGATGAAGTCAAAAGCCATTTACAGGTTAGTGTGTTGTTACTTTGATTTCCATGGTACTGCATAATTTCCTTTTTGGGTACTGTGCCAAGACTCTGAGAATTGGCTTTGTAAGGTGTAATTGGGGTGTTGTATTTTTTGGTTTATCACATCACAGTTGACTCATCTTTATAAAAACATGATTTAGGATTTTTAATGAGATTTATTTTCTTAATCAAGGTTTTTTCTATCTGTTATCTATTTATCCGAATTCAAAATCTTTATCAAACTATCTTATCCATTTCAGAAAAATATGATTTGACTTCAATTTTTAGTGGAATTGTTTTAGAAATTTTGATTTTTGTCATGATAATTCTTGTAAATGATGAGTTTCAGAATAAATGATGGAAATTGTTTTAGAAAATTTAAAAGGGTTAAATAAATTTTTAATATTTTCAGAATTATCCATGTTAAATGTTCGAAAATATCGAAAACTTATCAAATTATTTTTAAAATATGGATAATACGACTAATTTTGAGTTAAAACAGATTGCATCATTTTGTTCTATTTTCTTGAGTTTATACTCAATCAATCATGTTCTGAGATATTTTGTGGTTTTGTTGTGTACAGAAATTTCGTCTGCACACTAGAAGAAGTCCCATAATGCACAACAACGGAAGTTCACAAGCAGCCCCTTTGTTTCTTGTGGGGAATATTTTTGTGCAGCCACCAGAATATGGTGCGGTAGCTACCTCAACAGCTTCTGGAGGAGAATTGACCACAGTTACTGCGCCAACTGGAATATATGCACCAGTGGCTGCACACCCTCCACCTGTCACAAACACACCAATAATGAAGCATTCTGCTCAATCAAACTCACCTGCCTCATCATCTTCCACACACACCATCACAACTACTTCATATGTCCCTTGATTGATTTTCATACTTGCTAGTGTAAAAAAATTTTGTAATCAATATTGTAGTTGATAGAAAGAAAGTCATGTCATGTTATCATATGTTTTTCTTTTTCTCCCCTTTTCCGTTTGTTGTAGTGCACGTGTAGATTAATTTAGATTAAGAAAACAATGTTTTTTTTTTCTTTTTTAACTTTATGTGAAGTTTAATAGAAAAAAAGTTACAAGTTTTATGTAAGTCAGTATTTTGGGTTTTTTTTTTTTTATTTT
>Ga0209489_108154_pt1 | contig 14684 bp, 7 predicted proteins | sample SiratrowhiteBW_FD_187527 | JGI IMG/M metagenome (GOLD analysis project Ga0209489, IMG submission 187527) | Root nodule microbial communities of legume samples collected from California, USA - Siratro white BW (SPAdes) (version 2) | ecosystem: Host-associated > Plants > Roots > Nodule | place: USA... | reverse complement strand
AAAATCATTTTTATTTTTTTTTTTTTTTTTTTTTTTTTTTGACCTAAAAGGATTATGAATTTTTTTATATTTTCTTCAGAATATTATGTCCTTTTACATATATATCACCTACCTCGTTTAATTATATACCCAATAAAAACTTCATTATATAAAAACACACTACATCGGGTAAATATTTTATAGTCACACACACGTATATATATAATTTCCCTCCTAAATTTGGAACGAAACAAAAATCATATAAGATAGATTTTTTTTAATCAACACCGTATAAGATAGATGAAATCAAAAGAAAAAAAAAAAAAAAAAAAAAAAAACTAAACATAATTGTCAAGATGTGTAGCACTCCAGGATTATGTAATAAACGACACACACATTATATTATAATATAAGTAATATTATAACATTTATGTCTAACAAATAAATATTGTATGCCTATTTAAACAATCTAAGTATCTTTTCATGCATATTTTATTCGGTTTTTCATTTTTATCCATGTTTTATCATTAACCAGAATTCTGTTTTCTATTTTTTTTCCAACTCATTGGCATCATATTTTTTTCTCCCATGTACCTAATCATATGAATATTCCGCTTATTGAAATGATTTTTCATTATAACTTTTTATTTTAAAATTTATTCATGCTTTTATTTGAATAAAAAGGAAATTAATCGATTGACTTTTCTCACTATAAGAAGAAAAAAGTTATTTAGAGATCAATATTTAGCTACCATATAAAATGATTATTAATAATGACCAAAATAATCATCAAACTAAATTTTGGTTGCTAAATAACTACAAAATAGAAATAATGATTGAATTTAGTGACCAATTAAGTCAAATAATTAGTATCTATCATTAGATATCAAAGTTTTAGTGACCTATGCCTTTAGATTCTAAATTGATATCTAATTAAGTTAGAGACTAACTTTTATTATTATTAATTTTTTTATCGATAATAAAATTTAAATAAATCAGATATATATTTAAAGAGTGTTTTAATATTTTTACAAAAGATGTAACGCTTAAAATACACAAAAAATATTTTTTGATCTTGACAAACAGTTCCTAAAAGCAAAATTTGCTATAACATGAATAATATGTAAGGAGAAAAAAATCGTTGAATTACAAAATCACTTACCCCAAACACCTACCAAACATAAAATTCTATATTCTCTTATCCAAATTATACTAATATATTGCTTCTAATAATTTCAAAAATTATAAGAAACAACTTTAACCATATATAGACATTGTTCATATCAAAATATAAATGAGTAAATAAAACTATATACAAAATCGTATGTGTATCTTTGTTGATGTTGATTTAATTTAACTTAGCTTAAAAATAAAATATATAGTTCCATCAACTATAAAAAAAACACTCCATCAATTTACATTACTATAACTTAGATGTTTTATTTTACCTCTTCAATTGAACTTAAAAATTGATATAAGTTATCCAGATTCGAACATATTATTATTATTAATTTCCAACATAAAATTAAGAAACCTATATCAGTCATATCATTTCATTTGAACGATATATTTTTATTATATTTGTACTTTTTTGTTTTTATATACTATATTTGTACTTTTTTGTTTTTGCTTTTATTTTTGAAATTGTGAAAAACTTTCACGAATAGTATGTATATATTTAGCATAATTATTTCCTTATAATTTAAAATAGTTTTTTTTTATTGACAAAAAATTATATAAATAAAAAACAGAAAAGGAGTGTTTATAATAGAAAAAAATATCGGATTAAGCATATGGAATCTGACTATCGCTTCCAATACCCTAATTAATACTAGTGATCCTACATCCCATGGAACATAAACATACTATCCATTAAATGTAGATGTAAAATAGTTCTTAAATAACCATGTAAAGTATGGAAAATTAATCTCATTAAAATTTAACACTTACCTCAAAACTTTAATCCATAGAATGACATTATTGTCAATACATAAAAAAAAAGAAAAAAAAAACTGGAAAAGTAGTTTGAATCTGTGATTGATAAGACACAGTTATCCACAACAACACTTGCCAACAAGATTGGTTGAGGGAACAAAATATATTTCCTGTTGTCAATCACCCATGGCACAGTACCCCACCATTCCACCAAACAAAGACTAGACAATTTCCAGATCATGTGATATTAATCAAGTTATAAAAATCATGTGCCAACAAATTAAATAATTAAGTTAAAAAAACAAATTAAGAATCATATTATTATTATTATTCTTAGAATTCCCTTAAAGGCAGTAATGATATCTACACCCCGAATGGATTCACTGATATTTTTATAATAGGAACCAAGTAATTCTTTTTGCATAATCATAAATAAAAGCTTAATCATGTACATATATCACTAAACCAATTATTTGGAGTTGGTTACAATTTCATTTAATATTATAAAGTTAAAGTTTCATATTTGTATATAAATATGCTTCATTCGAACTGCGAACACAAGGCAAACTTCAATAATTGAATGAAAGCAACAATTAAATTTTAATATGGTCACACACATAACACAATAATTAAAATTATATAAGGGAGGTGACCCTCTACAATGTGAGATTATTGCATTTCAAATCGATGGAGTGTCCCATGAAACATATACAGGACAAACCAATTCCGTAACATATAATACACCGAGCTGTCCCTTCATGCAAAAGGCTGCAGTATTATTACAAATTAAATAAATACGTATAAAACAAAAAAAGCTTTCCATGCATGCATGTCGATCGATTAATATATTCCTATTAGCAATGAGATTGCTAATTATTTAGCATGCCCCTTTTGCTGTTAAACCCAACTTTTCCCTTTTCCTTTTTCTTACTTCTTTATTAAAATGCATCAAAACTTTCAACTACGTCAAAAGTTAAACACAGAAAAAGTAAGAGCCTAACGTTGTAGCATCATGAATAAAGCAACGTGTTCGGGGAATTAATTACTCACCCGCGTGAGTATTTTGACTATAAGTGCATTCCCGATCATAATAATTCGAAATAATCAAGAAGAATTGATATTGTTTGACGTAGAGTTAGAATGAACGCACGTTTTCCTTAAGATTCTATGTTTAGGTAGCACAGCAATTTGATGCATTGATATTAGACATGAAAAACTAAAGGGTTTCTATTTTTTCCAAAATCTTTTCGAATAAACCATAATGATAGACACAACAATTTGATGCATATAATATTGTTTAGAGTCATTATTCTTTATCCGGAACCTCTCAAATTTTCAAAGGCTAAAGCCTCCATTGGCAGTGATATCCCACCAGATGCTAGGTGAGGTTTTACATTTTCCCTTTTCCCCTAGTTTCGACTTTGTTGCAGCAAAGAATGTGCTTTACTACATGGAGAACCATTTCAATTTCCATAATTTACATGTTACATGTTCAAAGAATGTTCTTTTCTTCCTTAACTTAAATTTATTGTAAATATAGGTCAATTGCTCACCATTCACAAGTCATGTAAGTGAATATTTAAATTGAAGTTTTTCATTGAAAAGTTAAATTGACGCTACAACGCTTGTTTATAATATATTAATATAGAAATCATATATAAAATCTAAGTATTTAATCTCTGTTGAAAACCTTTTCTCATTCATGTATTTATTTAATTTTGACCTCCTTTAGTTTTGAAGCTTTTCTGTAACATTGATGTACAAGATAATACATTAAACCTTTAAAATTAACTGAAAGAGATGTCCTTTTTCTATTAAATGCATCATTTGGACTTTGTTTATGAATACAATTACATTGTCATACTGTCACTAGTCTAACAAATTTTCATAAAATGTAAAGATTAAATAAGAAATTCTCATATGCTTCGAGGCTATCCTAACTAAGTTACCCACTTATGAAAATTTACCGGAAACAAGGTTGATTTCTTCTGCTAATGCCTGTGTTTTTTTTGCCTTACACATATAGAAATAATTAGTCATTTGCTTATAATACGTAAGGAGGTAAGGAAGATATTGTATAAATATAACCAGTGGGCATGTAACATCTAGAAATTCACAAATACAATGTACTGAAATTGTATTATTGATATATTTATTTGAAATATACTTAAATATATATTTATATGTGTATGTTATCTGTGAATATTATAAAATATATTTATAAAAAAAGTAATAATAATATTTATATTATTTTCTTATGCATATATAGTGAATATTGTAAACAAAAATATATATTTATGAATATTTGAAAGGAAAATAATAATAATAATAATACTATTTGTGAATATATATATATATATAGATATTAAGTATAAGTAAATATAAATATATATATATATATATATATATATATATATATATATATATTTATTGATACATAACAAAAAAAAGTTAACAATAAAATAATATAAATTCATAGATTAAGAAAATATTTTACTTGGCTTAAGATGTAAATATTTTTTATTTGAAAAATTATAATTAGATTTTAAAATACGAGAAGTCTTACATTTAAAACATGATATTTTAAGTTTATTATTTTATTTTTTGTTACTGGTTTGTATTCTAACCCTGTATCTGTTTTTTTTTCTTCAGTGATGTACTATTGTTAAGAAAGTGTGTAAGTAGATTTGCATGAAAATTTAATGATTTAGATAAGGTGATTTGAGGAGAAATGTAAAGAAAGTGAATCCACCTTAATTATATGTTTTATGTTTAAACCATTAGAAATGTAAAGAAAGTGTATCATACATAGCCAAAATTATATGGCCGAACGTATATTTGATCGAAATCATATAATCGAAATTAGATAGTTGATATCATCTCGATAGATTTAAAATAATTAGCAAATGAGAATAAAATTAATTAAAATGATCTCAGAAGTAATGTCAAAATATATATATATATAAACTGACTAGACAATATAATTAGTAATGCTAATTTTACATGTTTTGAATAACATTTATTTTTCTAATTTGAGAAAACATTTATTTTTCTTATTTTAGTGTTTGGGGATTTTTTTCAGGTATGACTCCTCATGACGGACTGAAAAGATAGTTGCAAAGTGAAATTGGAGGATCATCAACAGAAAAACTTAATATAAATGTAGAACTAGGAAGGAGACCTTCTAAACTTACATACCTTCGAACTAAGGAGAAATGAAGAAATCAATATCAAAAGGAATATGGCCAACGACAATAAAAAATCACTACCTTGGTTCATGTTGAGACTGTAAAAAATTGTAAACATCCAAATTATCTAACATATCTAACAACCTAAATGGAAAACTACTAACCATCTTAGATGTATGAGAAAAATACAAAACTACAAATCCAAGCAAAATGGGTTTAAGGTACTTACAAAATTCATCAATATGCTTTATTCTAATTTGACTAAGTTTGTTAACAATATCATCACCATCAAACAATTTTTACCAACCAACCACTATCATCTTCCAACATCATTGGTTCCTCACTAATATCCAACCTCATCCCAATACATACATTGACAGGAGAAAATAATGTTATCTTAAAGCATTAGTCCTCACCGACCCACCTATCGATCGATTCACACAACAATATACTTAAAATCTGCAATGGTTTTTTCAATAGAAAAAGCCTTTAAACACTACCTTCTCGAACTTTTTACATTGAAACGAAACCATCATATAATTAATTTCCACAATGTAGTCCATTTTCACTATGTTGCTCACACTAATGTGCGCATGAAAACAACGAACAAATTACTATCTTTGACATATATTCATATCTTCTACACCAAATCAAGTATTCCAAAAAAACTTACCTTCACTTGTTTACCATCAGCAATGAATTCATTTCTAGACATTTCTCGAGTACCAAATTGTTTAATACCAAAATTAATACATCAAACCATCACACCACATTACAAAAATTTATATAAATGAAATCTAATAAGTAAAGGACAACATCATTCCATTTCATTTGAAACTTAACTTATCAAATTGCACCCCTACAATTATTATAATAAAATTTTAATTTACCTATCAATTATTACAAATAGATATAAATTTGTAGGTAATTTATATCCAAGAATTATTATCCAAGACTATATATTTGATGATAAATTCTCACAAGTAAAGTATAAGCTGTGATTATCTATGAATTTATATCAGTCGATAAATTTCAAATTATGATTATCTATAAATTTGTATCCTTAAATAAAGTATAAATTATGATTAGACATACATTTTTATCCGTGAATAAGATTAATAATAATAATATTATTATTATAATCATGATTATTAGTATTAAATTTATTATTACTATTATTATAATTAATTAGAAATTTTGATTAGAGATAGATTTGTATCCTGAATAATAATAATAATAATATTATTATTATGATTATAATTATTAGTATTATATTTATTACTACTATTATTATAATTAATAACATTATTATTATGATTATTAAAAATTTATCTAATGTATAATGAATATAAATTTTATGTGTACTCAGACCTTAACAATATAATAATCAAAAGCAATGAGACGGAAAGGAGGAAAGAGAATACTAGCGACATGGACAAAAATTGTAACTCAAGAATATAATAACCAAACACGTTGGTCTCTTGCGCCTACGTGAAATACGTGTAACTCCTTAATTATTTTTTAACAGTCAAAAATAAATTAAATTAAAAACATATTTTAAGAATACTCAAACTCGTATACAGTATTTATATATGATTGAACTAAGTAAAATACTAAAATTAACACCTAACAATACACTATAATATCCAAAATTGTAACTTAACAATATAATAACCAAAAGTAATGAAATGGATAAGAGGAAAGAAAATAGGAGGGACATATGCAAAATAATAACCAACAATATATTGAACTCGTTTTTTTTTTTTCTTCAATAACGTAATTTTTATTCAAATTTATATGTAGAAACTTTAATCAAAGCTTATATTAGCATTATGTATGAATAGGACTATTAGACCTGTTTAGTTTGTCAAGCTAATTAGTTTTCAATTAACGAAAATACTCAAACTTTGAGTTGGAATGAATTGCACGTCAGAGCAGTAGTCATTTCCTCTTTATTAAAATAATCCTAAACTTAAACAATTATTCTGCACTTTCCAATTAAGTTAAATTAGTTGAAATGAAACTTTAAAACTCTAATAAATTACGTCTACAAAACAAAAGTAGAAATCAAATTGTGTAAAGCAGATATTCCATGCTTTCTTCCCTCGTCTTCATGCCAAATAAAATTAGTTTCAAGTGAAAAATTGAAGTATTACTTATTATTACACTACTAAAAATTTATCAAATAATCGAAAAAATCAGTCATTATTGGTAACTAAATCAGTGACCAACAAAATCGGTCACAGATTCTGTCAAAAATTAATAATAATAATAATTTTAATAATATCAATAATAATATTACTAATAATAACAATAATAAGTGTAATTATAATAATATCAATAATAATATAAGCAATAATAATAATAATAATAAGAAAAATAATAATATTAATAGTAATTGTAATAATAAGTATAAAAATAATTGTAACATGACAAAAAAGTTGCTTTGATTTGATGGGTGTAGATTCTCTCAAGTTGGTAAAAGGTCCTAGATCAAGTTTTCTATCCAAAATCTCATTTATATTAATGATTTTTCTAGTACTGATTATAAATTTTAGATATGAAAAAATAATATTTATCCTTGAATTACACAAGCTACAAAACTATTCTCTTTCACATAACTATTTAGTCTTTTAAAACCAATTATCATTTTTAATCAAACTTATTATTTTATTTTTAAATTTAATTTCAATATATATATATTATTTTGTCTTTCTTTGGTTTCCACCACTTTTGAAACACGGTATTGGTGAAAAGGCATATGGTTCTATGCCCCGTTAATTATTATTTTTTTTTTTCAGGAAGTGTATTGTGTGGTATTATAAGTAGGTGACGTGAGAGAAGGATTGACATATAATATTTTTCTTAGTGTTCCGAATTCCGATCACTTTGTCTACTGAAAAATGAGGTGGACGATATGGTTGGGATATAAGAATTTGCTAGGGTTAACATGAAGTTGGAATGCTGATGAGAGAAACATTGTCATATTATTTGACACTGCGATATCTACTGAAAAATGAGAAGGACTGAAAAACGGGTTGCTATAAGGAGTTGCCAGAGACAAAACATTCTGAGGCAGAATGAGGTGACCGTCTGAGATTCATTTTCTTATTATGTATTCAGTTTTTTCTATTTTCTTTTTTTATTTTCGTGAAAAGTTAGTATAACGGTTTGATCTCATATATTGACTTTGGGGGCTACGATTTGCCAGCGTCATTTTGCCATTCTTTGCTTTCTGCCTTCTTAGAAGCAGGAAATCAAAATGTGTTGACTGGGATTGCTCTTTTCTAAAATAAAATTAACTGAACACTTAGAAAAAAGATAACTCATATTTAGTTTATTCTTATTTTATAACTCATAAGTACTTTACACAAAAAATACTTTAATTTTAATGTTTAACCACTTTCTACTCTTACAATTAATTATATATTACTAATTTAAATTTATTAATTTCTCTAAAGTAAATTATAAACTTTTAACAAAATCTTACTTATATGAATAAAAACATTTATATATAAATAATATCACATGGTTTGCTTTGCTGTAGTTTCAAATTTTATCAAACAATAGTACTTTAGTTTAAACAACTTTTATAAATAAGTGAACTGCTGCAAAACAAAACTGCATAAAATAAATGAGTGAATTGAAGATGAGGCTGCAGCATGGGACCAGACTTCATCACGTGCATTAAGGATCTTACGTTTTATGTAAAGTGACGTCATGGAGGGTTTGCAGGCATCAAAGGATTTGGGTTTTTAGCTAGTTTTTTTCCCCTCTCTCTACCAAAAAAAGCTATAAATTTAAGAACAAGTTTGATGAAACCAGTCATAATCTATAGATAAAACTATTAACCGATCATGGGAGGATTTTAGATTGAGGAAGAGAGATAAAAAAATCTATCAGGAAAGGTTAGCAATCTTAATAAAAATTGCTTCGCAAAATATTAGCACAGTCTATTATTCTATAGGAACTCATTTTTTTTTCACGTGAAAATGAAAATGTTACTCAATGTTTAGGTATATAAGAAAGAAAAAGTAAAGAGAAAAAAATGGAATATTCGATAAATTATACAATGAAAAATAGACCAGGCAATAACTATCCCTTTGTTATCCTTCTTTAGATCTAAAGATGAAATTTTGTATCCAAAACCGAGAATACTATTACATAATCAATTTAAGTTGCAATAATCTTATTTATAATAATAAATATATTAAATAAAAAATATTTACTACCGACTCTTTTAAATAAATTACATTTTAAAGTGAGATTTTTCTATATACTCTACATAGAACATTAAGAACATTAAGAGTACAAGAGAAGTAGGAATACTATTTTTCTTTCACTTACTTTCTCAAATCAGCTTTCTCTTACAATATATTCCGATTTCTTTTAACACAATTTATTTTTGTCGACAAAGATTAAATGAAACAATTTAGAAATACTCCAACTTTTATACAGAACTTGTTAAGGGACAAATTTCCCAAATTGGTATAATTTTTTTTTGAAATTCCTGAAATGGTGCATTTTTTTAGTTATTTCTGGATATGGGTAAATCGTGCATAGGAGATACGATGTTATTGTAAGGAAATCGTGGCCCTATTCTACGATTTAATATAAGATTAAATGAAATCGTGAAAAGATGACACGATCTTAATTTACTAGATGAAATTGTGCATCTAATATTTCAATTAATAAGTTAATTAATATAGTGAGAATATTGTACGATTTTAATAGGGCTAATATTCTCCACCTATTCCTCTTCTGTTTTATTTGGCAGGTGTGATGTATTGCTAATGTGCAACTAAAATAAATGCACAGTTACAAAAGTGGTTTTAATTATTGATAAAAATAATTGAAATTAAATTGAAACAAATGTGAAGTTAATTTGAAATTAAACAATAAAATGGTGGAGGAGATTATTATTTAAATTAAAATAAAAAATGATATTAGTATGAGATTTATATATTGAACTAAAATAACAGTAAGTTTGATTTTGAAAAGAAAAATTAAATTAAATTAATATTTAGTAATAAAATATATTTAGCAAAATTAAGTTTAAGTTTGATATTTGAATTTAGTTACTAATATAAAAATAATTTAAAATAAAATTAAGATTTAACAATAAATTTAGAATAAAAATTTTGAAAATATTATATAATTTTTTATATAAATTTATTGTTAGTTTTTAAATTATATTTATTACTAACTAAATCTATTTCATATATTAATAACTAAATTCAAGTAACTTTTCTTCACAGTAACCACTCTTCTATTCAAATTAAATTAAATTTTTTGTATTTATTTTAGTTACATATTAGCAATAGATCACACATGCCAAATAAAACAGAAGAGGAATAGGTGGAGAATATTAACCCTATTAAAATCGTACAGTATTCTCACTATATTAATTAACTCATTAATTCAAATATTAGTTACACAGTTTCATCTAGTAAATTAAGATTGTGTCATCTTTTTACGATTTCATTTAATTTTATATTAAATCGTGGAATAAGATAACTATTTCTTTACAATGATATCGTATCTTTTATGCACGATTTACCCATATCTGGAAATAAATAAATAAAAAAATGCACTATTTCAGGAATTTCATAAAAAAATTACACCAATTTGAAAAATTTGCCTTATTAAGATTTTTAAGTATTTTTTCCCTTAAAAAAACACATTTATAGTATCTCCAAAAATACATTAGGTTTACAGATTATAATTGCCGTCACAACGAAAAATCAAGCCCCACCAGAGTTTATGACGTAACCTACGACCACGTGTTATATTATGAATTTGAAACTTATGACCAAGTATTATTAACTTTTATTTATAAATGAATAAACTTAAACGTCACATAAGAATTTGGTTAGGCCACAACTCATGCAGACTCAACAATTCATGTATAGATATATAAAACTAATAATTTTCAATAAAACCACAGGTATGCTTACTTATCCTTTTATCCTCCACTTGGCCGCCAAGAATTTTTATTTTTGTATGTATATTGCTTTCCAATTTTGTTACCCCTACACTTTTCCTGCATTTCTGGTTCTCGTTGATCAGCTATGCTCTTCAGCTAAATCCTTTTCTATACTTTGCTCAGTATTTTTTTCTTCTATTCTCATAAGGTGCATATTCATATATATACTAATAATATTAATATTATTGAAATTATTATTAATACTAATATTCATAATAATAATATCATAATTATAAAAATAATAATAATTATAATATCAACATAAAATTTATCTCTTACACTGATTATAAGTTTTATATATTGGGTTCAATTTTTTCTTACAACAACATCATCATCATCGTCATAATAATAATAATAATAATAATAATAATAATAATAATAATAATAGTAGTAATAATAGTAATAATAATAATAATAAAACATTTTAAATTAAAATTTTAACATAAAAAAATAAAATATACTATTAATATTAAAACATAAATATACCTAATATGATAAATTATGTATGTATTTCTTTTGTCTGATATTTTGTATATATTTTATTAATGAATTAGATCAACTCAAATGATCTATGTACACTATATGATAAATTATTTATGTATTTGTTGACAATATAGATGGTTCTCTGTTTAAATTGTGTAATGTCTGTTTTATTGTGATCAAGGAGATTATTGTGTTTGTGAGTTGGTACTGTTCAAGTGGGGCTGGATTTGCTTTATTGATTTCGTGTGGCTTGGGGACAGTGGAGATTTGGAGTTTAGTGGGCTGCCGGAAGCGTTTTTTTTGTATTTGAATGATTGTAGCTCTGGCAGTATATTGAGTTTCTGTTTCATTGGCAGCTCGGTCCTGCTTTGTTTTTTCTACTTTTTTTAATTCTTTTCTGCATTGACATGTTGATTTTGTTTACATTAAATACGTTTTGTGTAAATAGATTGCCTAGCCTGATTACCGTCGTTTATATATTCTTTGTTATCATCCCTATGGTCCATATAGTTTATATATGTCTTACTATACAGAAACAAACACCCTATTCCGCACACAACCATAAAATAAAATATGAAATTATATTACATGATGTCATTATCCACCAGACCGAAGAAAATATATGCTTGCCACCAGAATAAAATATGAAATTATATAAAATTGCACATATTCACATCCTATTCTGAGCTCCCATCTGAGGAAAATGGTTATATAAATACCAAAGTAGGTCCTCTTCTGCACACACCCTTTTCCGCAACATCCTCAATATGCACCTTTCACCTCTCTTGTTTTTAATTTTTTCTTAGTCTCATCATCAAAAGATAGCCTGCTTACTTGACCTTCTATCCTCTCGTTGGCATTCAAGAATTTATATTTTTCTAATTATATTACCTCCGAATTTTGTTATTCCTACATTTTTATTTACCGTTCATCAATTATGGTTTTTTCAGCTAAAACCTTTTCCATACATCTCTTCAGTGTTTTTCTCTTCCTATTCCCATCAGGTGCATATTCATATATATATATTTATACTTATATGTGTATTTTTAGTGTTTTTTATCTAAAAATGGTTAACGTGATACAGGATTATATTCAGCGAGTTTCACCATCACCAACAACTGTACCTACACAGTGTGGCCAGCCATTGTATCCGGCGCCGGAAGCTCGCTGCTCTCCACCACCGGCTTCGCCCTCATACCAGGTGACTCCAACACTCTCCCTGTGCCTCCCGCTTGGTCCGGCCGATTGTGGGGTCGGACCCTTTGCTCCCTCGACATCACTGGCAAGTTCTCATGTGTCACCGGTGACTGCGGCACTTCAACGATAGAATGCGCCGGCGGAAACCCCGCCCCACCGGTTACTCTGGTAGAGTTTGATTTGAACGGCACCGGGCTCAACTTATACGACATCAGCCTCGTGGACGGTTTCAACCTTCCCGTGAGGGTGGCTCCCAGGGGTCGAAACTGCTCGGCGACTGGTTGTTCAGCGGACTTGAACGCGGTGTGTCCCATGGAGCTTAAGGTGATATGGGACGGGGAGGTCGTGGGGTGCAAAAGCACGTGCCAAACAGAACCATGCTCCAGTTCACTGTTTTTCAAGAGTGCATGCTCTGGCGCTCGCGTCTACACTCACGATAATCATGGCTTCTTCACTTGTTCATCTCCTCATTACACTGTCACTTTCTGTCCCACCTCCACAAGGTAATTTTTACTCATTCATGAAAGATAAACTTCTTTTTTTTTGTTTCATGATAAAGCCAGCAAATTTGTTGTAGTAGTGGATGTGAAACATTTAGCATAGAGAAAATTAAATGATTTGGAGGTTTTTCTTTATTATACCTGGAATTGAAATAATTCTTACAGGTGTTTGAGACCAATATACTTTATATGGAAAACAACTGAGATACTGAATTGTTAGTTAAATAATCACACTGCCTGATGAAACGCAACAAAAATGGGTCTTATGTTCTGTCTCTTCTTGATTCTTCCTGTTTGACTTGTAAGTAAGTATATAAATTGCGATTTGGCACATGACGAACATACGGATACAGTCCTCAAACAAACACTAATTTAAAAATTAGAAAAATGTAAAATATGATTTGATAGAATTGTGTGTGAAAATGACGAAATGGTTTTTTAAAAACACCCGTTTTCTTTTTTTACTTAGAAGATATTAACAAGAGATGAGTGTTTATTATATAAAATAAGTTATATCAATTTAAGATATTGAGTTCATATGGTGATATAAAATACATTGAACAGTTAATAATTTTTGGCAGAAAATGTAATTTAAAATAAAATAGAAACGTTTCTTATCTTTAGATCGCTTTTGAATTTTGTGCAGTGGAATGGAGGGAGACAACAAAATAGAGCCTTCTTCAGGCAAAAAGGTAGCAAAATACACAGGCGTGTTAGCTCTTATTAGCCTTATTTGTGGCTTCATAATATTTCAAATAAGGTTACGTTTATCAAACAGAAATTGCGAAATCAGCTTGACAGCAGCAACTAGAGCTGAGACTACAGAAGCTCCCAACGCATAACTGTTCCATTCTTGTTGTATTTTTTTTTTTTTTAATTTGTGTGTAAGTTATTTTTCTTTGATTGCTTTATGTTGTTAAATTTGGTAGTTGCTGAATACTCTTTATAATATATACCCTTATATTCATAGAGAGTTAGTCTCTAGACACCGGGATGCTGTCCTGCTTTTTGTTTTTTAGTATGACAATATTGGATCAAGCGAATTCGGAGGAAATAAAGTAAGAATCTTATACAAACTTACTGTCGTTTTCTTAGTTATATGAGTTATTTTTCAAAAGATTATACTATTCATTATATTGCTCTACAAGACTTCTAATTTGGTACAATAGATTGTAAAATTAAAAATTAAACACTATTGGCCCGACCTTTGATTGTGTTTAAACATTGGATAAAGTTGAAAGTTTGCATCCAAAAGAGAGAATACTATTAGGTATTTCTCCGTTGCAATTTATGACCAGGTATGACTAGTTTTTATTTATAAATGGATAAACTTAAATGTCACATAGGAATATATTTGGCCACCATGCATGTTCTATTACGTAAGAATTCATATATATATATATATATATATATATA
>Ga0209489_108151_pt1 | contig 14697 bp, 14 predicted proteins | sample SiratrowhiteBW_FD_187527 | JGI IMG/M metagenome (GOLD analysis project Ga0209489, IMG submission 187527) | Root nodule microbial communities of legume samples collected from California, USA - Siratro white BW (SPAdes) (version 2) | ecosystem: Host-associated > Plants > Roots > Nodule | place... | reverse complement strand
AAAATTTTTTTTTTTTTTTTTTTTTATTCTTACATTTGATTTTCTTGAAATAAGATGATATGTTGAGATTTTCACATTAACTACATGTTTGACCAAATTAGACTATACAAGTCTTATTTAATATCACAAATCTTTAAATAATATATAACCAATAAATACAAAAAAATTTGTCCACTGTTTGTAAATATAAACTTTATATAACTGACAGTTAATTATTACTTATTTATTAGGTTTTAAATAGCAATTTTTTTCTTTTCTACATCATTTTTCATTAAATGAATAATGATATTTTTCAATCTACTTTATCTCTTATTTTATTTTCGTACACTTTGATTTATTTTCCATTTTTTCCAACGGAAAAGAGGATTATAATATCTCCCACCTGTCTTTCATATACTCAAAATAAGGTCCACACCATTTTCCTTGTTCAACTCATGCACGATATGCATTGTCCCATTCTATTATTAGCATTGCCACCCACATTGACTTTTCTTGTGTAACTTTTTCAAAAGACTATACTTTCACACACTTGCCAAAAAAACACCGCTTAACAACTCTATTCTAATAATACCATTATGAACAAGCACCAAGATATAATTTTTTTCCAAAAACACAAATACACATGCGTCTAATATAATTACAATTGTAAAATGCTAATTTCTTGCGCATTATTCTCACCATATCGTTTTTGGTAGTTGTATTGGATTTTAATTTTGTGGAGAAAGTCTTAATGTGCCCATCTATTTCTTTTAACTTTTATTTTATTTCTTTTACGGAAAGGTCCACAGAAATGGAATGGTGTAAACTTGAGTGACCAAACACGGAAGAAACAGACGCGTTGAAAAATATTTGGTTGGCGGCTACATAACCTTAACCAGGTCTTCGTAGTAACATACGTTTTGAAACAAAGAAAACGTCTTCGTCGTTTCAGCATTGCACACTGTACCAGCAACAGACGGCACCAGTTAACAACAACCGAATCTGCATTTTCCTTGTAAACTTCAACGCATTAATTAATGATTTCTTATTTCCAATCACCCACATGTAATCTATTTATTCGTTTCTTGTAACAATTTTGCATATAATCAATCTTCTAGTGGTTTCCTCAACCAGCGATAACTGTTTCTGGATTTTCCAACTTCAGCTTTTCTTCAAAGCTGTTATTATTTCTATGACAGCATAAAAACTCAAGGAATATACTCATAATATAAGTGGCCATCGAGGAAAAACATAGGAGAAAAAGTCTCCTATCCGAAGCCATCAACTCCTGTGTTGAAGGGTCTGTTTGTGCCATAAATTGAGCAAAGGGATAGCTTTTCCTTCTGCCTTTCTTGATCTCTCTCCACTTTCAGACCTTTCTATCTCTTCTTTCTCTATCATCCCTTTTTTTCTTTCTTTTAAGTCTCAAACCAGGTGAACCTTATACCATAAAGAAAACACTTTCGTTTGATCTTATTGGTATTGGTCTAATGACTCTCGAGATATTTTAATCAGAAGATTAGTTTGTTGCTGATACCGTTGAGTGTTACAAGCTTTTAACTTTGGTATCCCCATATAACAGAGTCATTTGAGAATTTGGTGCTTTTGTTCCCCACAGAATGAAGGGCCAAAATAATCAATACCCCTTGAACTCTGTTTCCAAGTTTTTCAATACTCAATTTCACTTTGTTCGGTTTCTTGCCTATATCGTTATTCTGGGCTTTGGCATAACCATTGGGGTTATCTTCAGTTTCTATCTTAAAAACTGCAACTTTAGTCTACAATTCACGCAGTTGTCGCTCTCTTCCTTTCCGCGAACACCAACCCTGCCAACACCAACTACAAAACCAGAAATATCTAATCAAACTCTAATTCAGACACAAGTTCAAACTCAAACAGAAGTCCAAACTGAAACTCAAACTGAAATTCAAACTGAGAGTGGTCACGTAGGATTGAAGGATTTGCTTCAGCCTCCTCCTGTTGTGCATGGTATGGACGATGAGGAATTGCTTTGGAGAGCTTCAATGACAGCAAAGATCCCCGATTACCCGTTTGACCGTGTTCCAAAGGTTGCCTTCATGTTCTTGACAAGGGGTCCTGTGTTTTTGGCACCTTTGTGGGAGAAATTCTTCGAAGGGAATGAAGGGTTGTACTCAATTTACGTGCACTCCAATCCATCGTACAATGGGTCACGCCCGGAGAGTCCTGTATTTGAAGGTCGGAGAATTCCCAGTAAGGTCAGTCAGTTTCTGATCCTGTTACTTGTTACATTTCTGTTGATTTGTTGTCAATTATGGAAATGACTATTCTTTGTGTGGGAACATTAACGTAGTTATCGACAAATATATCCTAGGTACTGATCTCATTATATCATATCATAGGTAAACAAATATAGTGAGAATCTATAGCTAGCATAACTGAAATGAATTCAGTTTTTTGTTCCAAAAAAAAAAAATGTAGACACCCTATGACTGTATATTTTGTATTCTCCATTACAGATATCTTGATATATTCTTATACTTGTAGCTATGCAAATTGATTTTTGGAACGGAAAAATTAAAAAACCATTAGAGGGAAATGTGGAGAAGAAAATCGAACAGAGAACAGAAGAATAAGATGATTAAAATGATAGCTCATGCCCCTTCCCGCATTAACTTGTAACAGCTAGCTGCTACTGGTTTGGGGAAACATTTCTAAATTAGCACACCCCAGTTGATAAAAGGACAATGATGTTTACTACCTTTTAGTGTAAATTGTACACCATGTCAATTCTTTATGAATTGATTTATTTGTCTTATCAGAAAGTATTCATCATTTGTGTGGATCCTTTATTACAGCTTAATGTCTTGTGTATAAAAATAAATAAAACGAATCTTAGTCCTCAAGAAAATTGTTCACACATAAATATGTTACTACGGGTTTTAATTCTGTTTCCATTTATGCCTATGTTTCGAATTATGTGATGTAGTTCATTAAGATTTCTAGTTCCAATACCAGCAATTTGCTTCAATTTAGAAAGAAACATTGGTCAATACTCGTAATCTCATAATCTGCTATCCTCATAATGCAGGAAGTGGAATGGGGCAATGTGAACATGATTGAAGCTGAACGTCGCTTGCTGGCCAATGCACTTCTTGATATCACAAACCAACGCTTTGTACTGCTGTCAGAATCATGCATACCACTCTTCAACTTCTCAACCATCTACACTTACTTGATAAACTCTACCCAAAACTATGTCATGGCTTTTGATGATCCTAGTTCTGTTGGCCGAGGCCGGTATAGTATCCAGATGTTGCCTGATATCACCCTCAACCAATGGAGAAAAGGGTCCCAATGGTTTGAAATGGACAGAGAGCTTGCACTGGAAGTAGTATCTGACAGAAAATATTTCCCAGTTTTTCAAGAGTACTGCAAAGGTTCATGTTACGCAGATGAACATTACTTGCCAACCTACGTTAGCATAAAGTTTTGGGAGCGGAATTCAAATAGGAGTCTGACTTGGGTTGATTGGTCAAAGGGTGGTCCACACCCGGCTAAATTTCTGAGGTCGGAGATTACTGTTCAGTTCTTGGAGAGTTTAAGGAATCAGAAATGCAAGTATAACGGAGATAGCATCAATGTCTGTTTTCTGTTTGCTAGGAAATTTGCACCTAGTACAGTGTCAAAGCTCACGAAGATTGCACCCATGGTAATGCATTTCTAATACTACCATAGGTACAAAAACACAAGTTACCATTGTGACCAATTTATTCATTCATTCTTTTCATCTTGTAAGTGTTTAACTATCCGGTATAGACTAATACGGTGAGTTTTCAATTGGTTGCGTACATCTGTTAATGATAACTGGATCTTCCAAACATGGTAACAAAAAGTCTAAAAATACAAATCCATGAAAAGATTTTAATATACAAATTAGACCAAAAAAACAAGGTTCGTATGAAAGCACACCAGAAAGAGCAAAACAAATAATTTGGATATCTCCATATTCCTAGACGGTCCAAAAAGACATAACAAATGTCAATAATCAGTTAAATTTCGCTAATCAAACCAGGCATGTTTTTCTTTGGAAACCCTTTTCATTACCGTCCACGTCAACCATTATTGAACTGTCCCAACAATGAGTGTCTCACCAAAACATACTTTATCTCATTTTAGAGCCCTGTTCTCTTAATAACTTGTACAAAAGCATCATTCATTTCACACAGCTTTAATTAGCGGAAAACCTTGAACCAAAATCAATCTTGGCATTCAGGAAAGTGGGCAAAGGGATAGCATCAAACAAAATAATTAGAAAAACAAAACCCTCAATAATCTGATTTACAATACTACCATAATCAACACAACCTAGTTAGCACCTAGTCCCTCATTTCACTGACTCGTTGCACACGCATCTTCAGACATAGAAGGTGATTCGGAAACAGAGTCCGCGGAGTCATGACACGGCGACACCTCCACCCCACGCAACTCCTCAATCATCTTGACAACGTGGCTCATCCTGGGCCGTTGATCAGGTGCAGCCGCGGTACACGTCATTGCAATCTGAAGCAGCCCCACCATCTCCTCCTCAATATCCTTATACCTCATCAGCTCCAAATCAAACACTTCAGCCGTCCATTCTTCCCTCACCACTGACTGGACCCACCTTGGCAGGTCCACCACCCCACCGTAAGCGCTGCCTGCACTCTCCACCACGGAGGGGCACTTCCCCGTCAGCATCTCCAGCAGGAGCACACCGAAAGAGTACACGTCAGACTTCTGGGTCTGCTTTCGACCATCCGATGCCTCCGGCGCGCGGTACCCGTTGGGCCTCCCACCCAATGGGCCTGGGCCCGCGAAAACCGAGAGCCCAAAATCAGACACGTGGGCGTTCCCCTGCTTGTCGAGTAAGACGTTGGTGGATTTGATGTTACCGTGGGTGAGTCTAAGGGACTTGCACGAGTTATGAATGAAAGCCACTCCTCTCGCAGCTCCCGCTGCTATCTTCAGCCTTGTGGTCCAGTCCAGTGGGGTCCTTCCGGGTCCTCTGTTCCCTGTCGGAAGCACACCAATTCCACCATCAGGTTCCATTTAATTACACATTTGCCACTACTATACATAACTTTCAATTTCCTCATGCCAAACCCTACTATGCACTTTTTGGACATTCAATTCAACTGCCAAAAGATAAAGCAAAAGGCCAAATATTGCAGCAAAAGAACATAAAGCAACATACCATATATATACTTCTCGTATTCTTTTTTTTTTTATTATTGAAAAGCAGTCCAAGACAATGGAAAATCAGTCTGCATGGTACAATACTTTGTCCCCATTCCCAGGGTTTATGATTGTGATTTGTACAGAAACTGTTCAGTTAACAGTTCCTTTGTCTGCAATGTGTATTAAAAAATCACTACAGCGTTTGAAGGAGGGAGAAGGTAGGAATCATCATAAATAGAGCCCATCCAATGCACATGGTTCATGATCAAAATTTGAAGGAGCCTCGTAAGTGGACCCCTCCCCCTAACCCAAATAAAACCAACTACATCTAACCTACATGGAGGGTAACCTACACACGCGAGCTGCAAACAATTAATTTCAAAGCAGATAACCCCCTCTTGAACTGAGGGGCAACTAAAGAACAAAAAAAATGTAAAATTTTGTTTTATTTCATTCATGTGGCCTATGACATCCAAACAGACAAACAGAAACAGCCATGAAGGTTAGAGGTACCGTGAAGGAGCCAGAACAAGGTGGCATTGGGCATGTAATCATAGACCAGCAACTTCTCCTCGCGCGCAAAATAGTATGCTCTCAAACTAACGACATTTGGATGCCTTAACCTTCCCAACACCTCCATGTGTTGCTCGAACTCCCTCTTCCCTGTAATCTGCGCGTCCTTCAGTCTCTTCACCGCAACCACGTTACCATCATCCAGCACTGCCTTGTACGCGGTCCCAAACCCTCCCTTTCCAAGCATTTCCGCAGAGGCTCGCAGCAAGTCCTCAAGTTCGAACCTTTTCTCACCCTCGAAGAACACCATCCGACCCCTCTCAAACCCTCCCTGAGCAGGGTACGGACTCGACGAATACACAATCTTCTCACTCTCAAAAAGCTTCGACCCTTTCCCCTCCTTCAACTTGTAGTTTCTCCAGAAGTAACAATACAAAAGCAATGACACTATTGCAAGTACCAAAACATCGCCTACTATAATGGCTATAAGCGCCACCGGGCCGATTTTAGAAGCACCCTTCTCCTGACTTTTACCACTTGATATTGGTGTTGACGTTTTTGGCATTGAACTTGGTGAAGATGATACGGTAGTTGTTGGGTTGTTATTGTTATGTGGTAACAACGGCGAAGCAATGGCGCCTTCTGATCCGGGTTTGGTTGGGTCGGATGAGCATTTTTGAAGTGGGGCACCGCAGAGAAACTGGTTTTGTCCGAATGAGGATTCGGGGAAACTAGACAATGCTTTGGGTATCTCGCCGGAGAGGCGGTTGCCGGAGACGTTGAATTCTTGGAGGTCGGGGAGGTGTACGTCGGGAATGTGGCCAGAGAACTCGTTCCCGTCGAGGCGGAGAGTGAGGAGGTGGGTCAGATGGGAGACGGTGGCGGGAATCTCGCCGGAGAAGTTGTTGTTGGACAGATCGAGTCGGTAGAGGCGGAAGAGCGACATGGCGGTGCCCGGAAACTCGCCCGAGAAGGCGTTGCGGGACAAGAAGAGGAGTTTGAGGGCGGTGAGGTTGGAGAGGTCGGGAACGGGACCAGAGAAACGGTTTCCTTTGAGACTGAGAACTCGGAGCTGAGTTAGAGAGGTCAAGGGATGAATGGAGCCTTGGAGGTCGAGGTTTTCGAGAACGAGTCGCGAGACTCGGTCGCGAATGCACGACACGCCGCTCCAGGAACAGGGGTTGGTGCTGGTGGTGTTCCATGTGAGCTTGTGGGAAGTGTCTGAAGCGGTTTTGAAGGTCACGAGAGCGTCGAAATCTGGGTTATTGGAACCTTGAACGGCGAGAAGAAGAAAATGAAAAACCAGAACACAAGCAAGGTGAGAGAGTGTTGGTGCCATTGTTACTCTCGGAGAGGGAGAGAGAGAGGAGCTAGCAAAGGGTGTTTGTGCTTGTCCCTGTGAAAAAGGGTTGGTGTTAAATGTGGAATTAATGTGAAAATGAAAGGGCTTAACGGTAATGGCACGGAAGTAATAATTTGGGTGGAGTTATTGTTATGAAGAGAGAGGGATTAATTGAAAGGAGCGCGTTGTGTTAATGCAGTGTGGTACTGGGGGTTTTGGTATACTGACGCATCGTTCTCCCTCAAAAGACTATACTAATATGCAACTTTTTGCTGTTACGTTCAACTGAAAAGACCACTCTGTCCTTGCTGTTTTGTAAAATGCTTAGCCTTGCCACCATTCTGATTCCTGTGACCAATAATGGGTTGTGTTATTGGTAAGTAGTGGTACTACTATTTTATTGATGAAGACTTTATAATTTATTAATCTAGTCTAAATTCAGTCTTCACGGTACCATAAATAATTTAAGGTACTTTTTTATATTTTTTAATTTATGCATAGTTGGATTTGATGGTAACTTTTTAAAAAAAAAATGATTTTTATCGTTTAAAAAGTTAAAAATTAGTATTTTTACTTTTTATTATTATATAACATTGACTGTAACACCCCCATTAAATTGACAGATAGGAATTACTATCTTACTCTCAAACATGAGGTGTATTAATATTTAGTCAAAGTACATAATATTATAATATACATTTATACATTTCAAAAACCATAAAACACCACTGATTACAAAGCAAAGCAACATCTGAACTAATATAAAAAAAATTAAGGACAAATTTATTGAAATAATATTTCATCATGTAAAAACATTGAAAACACTACATTTAAAATTCATATATAAATATATGTTTATAAACTTTTTGAGTATTAGATTTTCATTCATATTCCAATTATCAATATCAAACATTATAAAATATAGATTACCCATTAACCATATCACATATATAATTAACCATATCACATATATAAGTTACACATGGATTTATGATTTTCTGAAAATATATTTTTGTAGAAGATTAAAATCCTTCTCATTTTCATTTATTTGGATATAAGATAAGTTTAAATATCTAATACCAAATGTCATCCACGTTTGTGTGTATAAACTTCTTACCACATAATATATGATATATTATTCTATTTGACCTTAGAACATCAATAAAATTATAATAACTTTATAAAAACATAAACGTGTTATATTTAATATATGTTTTTCTAATTGTTATAAATAAAATATAACTATCAAACTATAAAGATCAACACAATATATGTATTATCAGTTAATTTCATTAATAACATTTCTTAAAAACTTTGGTGATCATGTTACTCCAGGTTCAAATTCTTTATCCTAAAAGTATTATTAAAATGTTTAAGTGTGTATTAACATATCAAATTAATTAAATTTTATTCATATGTTATATGTGAAATTTTAATTTTTCATCACTAAATAAATTTTATTACAGACTATGGTATGGTGAAAATAAAAAAAAATATTTTTGTGAGGTCAAAATAAAACAAAGTGCTTAATAAGGATTGGAATTTGATTTTAACTTTTATATAAATAATTAAAAAAATATTTTTTTTTCATTTTATAAAACTAAAAATATATTCAAGTTATAACATTTATTAAAATATCAAATTAAGAAAGAGAGTTTAACGGATAAAAAGTAAAAGCAAATACATTTTTTATTTCTAACAAGTTATAGTTATTGAAAACTAATATGTTACTGTTTTTGTTGTCTAATAATTTACTATATTTAAGTATAAAAATATTTTATTATATAATTATATCATACTGCTTATAAATATATAGTATGATTATGAAACGAGTTCCTATTATTGTATACATTTAGGAAAAACATTTTAGGTTTATTATTTTGAGTCGTTTTCCTTTACATTTCGAAAATTTTCTTTCCATATTTTAATTTATTTTTATACTTTTAATTGGCTGTTTTTTGTACTTACTAACGTATAATATTTATGTATTCATTGAAAATGTTGATGTGCTCGTGAAATATATCACATTAGTATGCAGGTGTTGGTGTGACATTGTGGTAAAATGTCACATTAGTATTTTTTATTAAATATGTCATGGTAAGATTAAGCTATAATAATAAAAAAATTCGTGTAAAAATAAAGGAATATAAAATATAATTAAAATAATTTCGTAACAAGTTAATATTTTGTTGATTTAATTTCAATAAATTAGTGGAGTTACAGAAGATAAATCTGATATTTAGTAGTAAGTTGGAAGATTGAATCCTGAGGTATTAGAAGAAGTTGAATATTTTGTTTTTGGACATAGTTGCATGTGTTGTCCCCATTTCAACGTGCATTAAAAAATAGTTCTCTTTCTGCAGTCCTTCAGTGTTTTCTTCCTCTGCGTCCTTTCTCCATCAAAATCTTCTTCATATTTTTTTGCCCCTCCATGGGGAACTTCAGTTTTTATATTGCATCGAGAAATGAACAGTGGAGGGCGAAAAACGGAGTTCCAATACAGAGATAGATCTTGGACTCAGCTGGGAAACACTTGGTTTTTTTAATCTTCTGAACTAATGCTCAATTATCAATTTTTTTATTGTTAATTGCTAAAGGAATTTTTTAGAACTAAGGTGATCTGTGAGAAGCTACCTCTCTGTCTCTCTGTAATCGGTACTAGAACCAACTTCTGACGCCCATAGCTTACCCTATCATGCCATATTAATAAAAATACTATTTTAATGCAAATTTCACATAATCAATTGCTTAAAATTCAAAAGAGTATTACTTAAATAATTCTCTCCAAATTTAAGCGATTTTTTTTATTTTTATTTTTATACATTGTTCATATAAAATTCTTAACTATACGTTTGAATTTCTCTCATGAATAAATGGGTTAAACATCTCACCTTTCTTCACATTGCACATGCTTCCATCTAGGAAAATATAAACTTGGGGATCCCCAACACTTTTTAGCACAAATCACCTCACCCAAACTCACATCTTTCTCTTTTACCCTCTCTTATCTTTCCTCCTCAAACAAGGACTTAGTTTAGGCTATGCCTTGACATGTCACAAATTTTTGGTTTTTAAATATAATTTTTAAAATAAGTTGTATCAGATTAAAATGATGATGAAATGGTTTTAAATTTAATATTTTTTTTTCGTTTTTGGGATGTGCGATTATGTAATTTTGATCTCTAGTTTTTTATATTTGATCTTTTAAATATTTTAAATTTAATAATTTTGTTGCACTGACGATCTTTTGTCAATTTTCAACATAAATTATTGTCATGGCATTGATATAGTGCTATACTCATTAAAAAGACTTGAATTCAATTTGACTTTAAAATTTAAAATCCAAATTATTGGTAAAAAGATTAAAATTGTAAGTCTATATTTTTGTTGGGTGTATTTGAGGTCGCTTAACATGTCCAATCAATTTTATCATGTCCATAATCTTACACTAATTGCTTGACTCACCAACTTGTCCCATTAGAATTTTTTTTCGAGGAAAAAACCTGTTTCTCTAAATTAAAAGTACAAAATAATTATATAAAATTAATTGAAAATAAGAATTAATTATCTATTTAGCTTAATTGCCTAAGTTAATATAAAGACTAAAAATACAAACAAAATTTTCTAGAGACTAAACAATCAAACTTTTAAATCATCGGATAGACGTAATAAGATAAGAGAATCAAATATAATACAATAAAAATTTAATATGATATGATAAGTTATAATTCTAGTCAGTATAAAATGTATGCGTTACCATACTTGTAGATATAACTATAAATAAACTAATATATTAAATAAAAAATTATTTATTTGTATTATTATACAAATTAATATTAAAAAATATGTAAAATTATATTTTATTAATATAATTACTCTCTTAAAATCATAATAAACTATATAAGTTTTATAAAACTAATATTATGATTAATTTATATTTTTTAAACATATTTTGAATAATAAAATATTATTTTTAGTATTACATCATAGTAACAAGATAAATATACGATAACATTATTATATTATGTTGGCGCAATAAATTACAATAAAATATAATAGTTATTATACTATATTTTGTCTACACTATATCTTATCCACTAAAGAAACTGTTAGGTATCCAAGTGTGAGTTTAAATCCCACGTTGACTAGGAATGAGAAAGTTGAGCAATATATAAGAAAGAAGACCCACAAACCCAATGCCTTAAGGTTTTGGGTTAAAGGTGGTGTCATTCTCTTATATGGGTTGACTCAGTTCTCATTCTTGTTTGTCTCCTCGGTGTTTACCCCCTCGAATTACCCAACAAGTGATATCAGAGCCGAATTATACGAGTACAGTTTGACCCTGTATCGAAGAAAGTCTTCCTAACGAAGGTTTCGGGGAAGCGAGTCCCGTTTAAGTGTGTAAACAGCGGTACAAGTGAGAGTTGTTTGTGATTAAGGTAACGACAGTACAAGTGAGAGTTGTTTGTGATTAAGGTACTTGTATTTGAAAAATGCTTCCGCTCTCACTTGAGGGGGAGATTTGTTAGGTATCCAAGTGTGAGTCTAAGTCCACATTGAGTAGGAATGAGAAAGTTGAGCAACATATAAGAAAGAAGACCCACAAACCCAATGCCTTAAGGTTTTGGGTTGAAGGTGGTGTCATTCTCTTATATGGGTTGGCTCAGTTCTCATTCTTGTTTGTCTCCCTGTTTACCCCCTCGAATTACCCAACAAGTGATATCAGAGCCGAATCATACGAGTACAGTTTGACCCTGTATCGAAAGTCTTCCTAACGAAGGTTTGGAGGAAGCGAGTCCCGTTTAAGTGTGTAAACGGCGGTACAAGTGAGAGTTGTTTGTGATTAAGGTACTTGTATTTGAAAAATCTCACTTAAGGGGGAGATTTGTTAGGTATCCAAGTGTGAGTCTAAGTCCCACATTGAGTAGGAATGAGAAAGTTGAGCAACATATAAGAAAGAAGACCCACAGGCTCAGTTCTCATTCTTGTTTGTCTCCCCGGTGTTTACCCCCTCGAATTACCCAGTAAGTGATATCAGAGCCGAATCATACGAGTACAGTTTGACCCTGTATCGAAAGTCTTCCTAACGAAGGTTTCGGGGAAGCGAGTCCCGTTTAAGTGTGTAAACGGCGGTTGAAAAATGCTTCTGCTCAAGGGGAAATGTACTAATGTGGAAGGGACTCTCACTTGAGGGGGAGATTTGTTAGGTATCCAAGTGTGAGTCTAAGTCCCACATTGAGTAGGAATGAGAAAGTTGAGCAACATATAAGAAAGAAGACCCACAAACCCAATGCCTTAAGGTTTTGGGTTGAAGGTGGTGTTATTCTCTTATATGGGTTGGTTCAGTTCTCATTCTTGTTTGTCTCCCCGGTATTTACCCCCTCAAATTACCCAACATAAACTTTTAAGAAATAAAAACGTAATTGTGATAAAATAATTAACTATTATCATAATTATATTTTCTAACTTACGTTGACTCTGAAATAACTTTCAAATGTATGTTAAAATCACCTTTTCTACAAGAAACTTTTTTATAAACTAAGAATTGAATTCATTAAAAATATATTATATAAACTATAAACTAGTTGTGTATAACTTAATTTTAGTTTTTAGATTTTTTTTAAAAATAAAGTGTTTAGCAAAATGTTATTCAAACCTCCTAAAAGAAATTTGAAGGAAGTATTGGAAGGAAGCAAGCAAATCAAGAGTTGGTTGAAGCTTTTTAGAATTTGAAGCCCAAGGCCCCTCGGTCAGTGCATCATATATTATTTTCCATAGAGAAACACACTTTTCTATTGTTTCGCTTTTCCCAACTTATTTCGTTTGAGTCCCACATCTAATAGATTTTAAAGTTCTTTTCAGTGAAGGCTCTAGGCAACACATTCAGAAGGTAGCAGTGGTTAGTCAAACTCAGAATGTAATAGTAGTTACTGTATAACATCCTGCAAATCACTGCTACCATCACAATTATTGATCTATATTAGAAAGTAAAACACAAAGAAGCAGAACAGTGTCGTTGTAAACTCATCTTATGTAGTATCCTAGCTCACAACTTACAAATTACAATGCCTCACTTGATACATAAACCGGAGAGGTTGGAGGAGAAGACAATGAAGGTTTAGGTGGGATTTGCAATAACTCAACTTTGCTTTCTAGCATTTCCAACACTCTACTTATGGCAGGTCGGGTTGAAGGATGAGTTTGGATGCACCATAAGCCCACAATTGCCATCTTTCTTACCACTTTTTCATCACCTATACTTCTCATGTTTTCCAAACCAAGTTCCTGCTTTGATTCAAGACGATTGTATATCCAATCGGGAAAGTAAATTTCACTTGAGGAGTCCAGTCCAGTCACGGTGTTCTTTCTTCCTCCAATCAGTTCTAAGATCATCATTCCATAACTGTAAACATCTGATTTATGTGATACTGCACCAAAATTTCTGGAAAAAACTTCTGGAGCAATATAGCCTGCTGTTCCTCTAGCACCAAATATTGAAACTATACTATCTTTTCCGGAGCAAATTTTTGCTAGACCAAAATCTGAAATCTTGGGATTGAAATTCTCATCCAACAGAATGTTATGAGGTTTGATGTCAAAGTGTAGGATTCTAGTATTGCAGCCTTTATGCAAGTATTCTAGTCCTCTACCAACACCAATTACAATATGATACAACATTTGACAGTCAAATTGATGATGTGTCATTAGAGCATTTTCTTGATAGATAAATTTTTCAAGTGATCCATGGGACATGAACTCATAAACCAAAGCTCGTCTAGAACCATCGCAACAGAACCCCAAAAGCGTAACGACGTTCATGTGGGAAGTTCTGCTAATACTAGCAACTTCATTGATGAATTCCTCTCCGTCATCTTTTAATTCATTTAGGATCTTCACTGCAACATAACGTCCATCCTGTAATTTTCCCTTGTATACAGTACCGAATCCTCCTTGGCCTAGTTTGTTTCTGAAGCAGTTGGTCACTTTCTTTATCTCAGAATAAGCATACCTCTTAATCTGAAGGGCTCCGTGTCTTTTCAGAAAGACCTCAATCCGTTGATTGGTTGGATTTTGCCTCTTCCATCTTGTATAGTAGATCTTGACCATCGCTAGCAATAAGGTAACAGCTGGAGTGGTTCTTCGTATCAGAAAGATTGTTTGAAAAGAATTAGAAAGAAATGCTATAAAGAGAAACGGGATGATTTCGGATGAACTTAGGACTGAAGAATTTAAAGTAAGCAATAAGTAATTAGTGATTGCAATGCAAGCGAATACAATAAATAATGACAAAAAAAAAAAAAAAACATCAAAAAATAAATTTCTCAAATTCTAATTCAGACCAAGTAAAAGCAAAATTAATCTATATGCATTACCTAATGCGAGTCCCAGTACGATTTTCACAACCCAGCTTCTACTCTCTGCAGATGTTAGAATACAGTTAACAACTATTTTGGTTAGAATTATTTGAAACAAAATCAATCGTTAAAATTAGTCTTCGAAAAGTCAAAGAACACGAATACAGAGCAACTGTTTATTTTCTAATTTTACTTAGAGTTTAGCATACCATCTACCTTTCGCTAATTTTATATATGAGATAGAATATACAGTATATGTTCGTGTGAAAAATATGAAGTATTTCTGAATACCTGTGGTGCAATAGAATT
>Ga0209489_108149_pt1 | contig 14699 bp, 9 predicted proteins | sample SiratrowhiteBW_FD_187527 | JGI IMG/M metagenome (GOLD analysis project Ga0209489, IMG submission 187527) | Root nodule microbial communities of legume samples collected from California, USA - Siratro white BW (SPAdes) (version 2) | ecosystem: Host-associated > Plants > Roots > Nodule | place: USA... | reverse complement strand
CGTCATGCGGAATTTAGTTTAAGGAGTTTCAATTTTCGTTTGGGATTATCAAAAGACCGAATGCGTCTATGATATGCCGAAATGAAATTAAACTTTCAAACTAATAAATATATAATAATTAAAAAAAATAAAATGTCAAAATTTCTCAAAATAACTCAAATTTGGTAGAACTACTTATTCCCTGATTCTTCACCCCTTAAGGATGTTGATACGTAGGAGCAAGGTCAATCCTTGTCGGGTCCTTTAATTTAAAAATTATTATTTTGTTTTTTTTAATATCATTTTAATTATATATTTTTGGAAAAATAAATATTTTTAAAAAAAACCACATTTGGTTTTGATTATTTAATTAAAGGTACTGTCTTAAGACATGCGCTGTGGGATGCTAATACCTTCCACACGCGTAACCGACTCCCGAACTCATTTCTAGTTCGCAGACTTATTCCTTATTCTTTTCTTGGTTTTTCCATAGTTTTATTCATAAAAAATTATGGTGACGACTCCATTTCTTTCTTTTCATTAGTTTTTATTTGGACTGCCATACCCGTCGTGATTTTTTTGGTCGCGACAGCTGGAACAATCAAGATTTTCCTATATCATTTTATTTCTTTAATATCTCTCTCTTTTTCTTTTTCTTTTTCTTTTTTTTTTACCTTTGGGATGCTCTTGATATATTTCTTTCTTGATGAATGTCTTCTGTTAGGCTCTTACTTTTGAGAATACTCCTTCTTTATTTAGGAGCTTTTAACATACTTTTCTTTGACAAATTTAAGAACTTTTCACATACTCCTTCTATTAGAACCTTGAACTAATTCTCAACATGTTGATGATCCTCATAAAGGGTATTTTGAAAGAAATATTTATTTTTAGCTCAAATAGGGTGCAAAGGATCTGTGAAAGTGTTTTGGATGAAGAAACATGACCATATATAATTCTGAATCATGATTGCTTAATTTTCTAAGAGATTAACAATGAAACAAAATTTGATGACTTCCAACACATGGCTTTTTTTTCGTCCTATCCTTTACTCAGATCGCCCTTGTGAGTTTTCGATCTAATGGATTTTTATTCTTTTATTTTTTTCATCTTGAATGCCCCTGAAGACAATAATTGGAGATTAAGTGTACCGATTCAAAAGTAATATAGATTTATAAAGTATGAATGTCAATCCCATAGTTTTGCCTAAAAATCTCAGTTTTCACCACTCACTAAGCAAATAAAGTTTTAGGGATGATTTGATAATGATTTGGTTTAATAAAAAAACGAATATAAAAGGACAATTGTAAAATAAATTAATGAGTATCAAAAGTGGTTTTCAAATATCTAGAAAAACTTCGGGATTGAACTTCTTCTATCTCCCTCATTCATATTTTGGGTTTGATAAGAACATACAATATCCGTAACTACTCACTATTGATGCACATATAAAAATCATTCACACCGATTCCTCTGACATGAAATTCATAAGGAAATTTCCTAAACACTGATTCCTCAACTATTTAGTAAATTACCCAACATTAAGAACAGATGTTATACGCAATCAATACATTGAAACATATTCCTAGTATTCCAATATATTGAGTATTTTCATCTAGGTCAGAAACTTAAAAATACTTCCCTGTTAAATTGAAGAATCAAAATCAAGACTTCATTAATCAGATAAAATCTAGCAATAAGCGCAAGATGAAAATACCATTTGACTAGAAACTGAGTATTATATAAATATCACCAAAATGCAAATGAGTTCAAAAAATTACATTCAATCCCAAAGATGAAGAATTTGCTACCCATGGTAGCTATTACAACTAAATGAAAGGAAGATTGCTAGAGAAGAGAATTGGTGTTTTGCTTTCGTCCTTGTCGTCTACCTTCGTTCTTCTCGGTCTCCTCCGCTCAAAAAACCTAAAATCATCATTTTAAACTCATTTTTGGGCCTAGATTAAGTGACTTTTCACTTGGCCTTTTTATTTTAAAATTTTTAGTACTTTTCTTCATGAATCTTCCAATCTCTCATTTTCTTCATTCTTTTATACCTGAAATTTCACAATAATTGAGATCAAATTATTTCCTTTAACTCATGACTCAAAATCTAAATTTAGATCCAAAAACTCTCAAATTGGGGGTAATTACTATCTTAGAGAACACTTAAACCCACAAGTACTCAAGTTTTCTCATGTATAAAAACACTCAAAATTGGCACTTATCAACTCCCCCCAAACTAGAATCTTTCTTGTCCCCAAGCAAAGTAATTGGATTCACAAAACAAAGATTTTTTCTAAAGCAAAAAGAGTGGTTGCTTAAAAATCAAACCTATGGTTCAATCATCATAACAACTTTCATTTTCAAAACAAGAATTCAATATAAGAAAAATCAGATATTCCAAGTCTAATTAAAGTAGGAAAAAGACACAATCAATCTACAAGAGAAACAACTCAAACAAAGACATGATAATCTAATTGAGGAATTTCTTTCTTAATCTCTCACAGGGTAGTGTCTCTCTCAACTTTCACTGACTCTTAACAAATCAAGGTTGCCTTTCATTTTTAGTCAAATCACAAACACACAATCAACATGGATCTTAAGGTCTTCTAAAGGTTGTAATGAGGTTGAGCTATCAAGAACATTTGGTTTTTTAGATAACAAAATGCACACTTCAGACAAGGAGAACATATCTTCAATTGAGACAAAATTTCCCTTGGAATGAATTAATCTACCAATTCTTGATTTCTTCCATCCATCATATTTTCTTTCTTTTCTATAATTCACTCTTTTGTTTATTTTTTTCTTTTTGCTTATTTATTTAATTTTTTTTATAGAGCAAAAGAGTGAATTGTCAACTCATTTCTTTACATTACCAACATGTCAAAGTTAAACCAACCCTTCTCATTACATTTATGAATATTGCACCTATGTTCTCCTTCCCTAAGCATGCTACAAGGGTGGAAAATTATATATTAATTGAAGGTTAGGGTGTAATAAAGAAAATTTTAGCTTAAAGGGTTATCAAAAAAAGTTTGGTCATAAACTGTACCTGATTGGCTTTTTGGCTCTGGGTTAAAGTGTCTATATACAAAAATGCCTTAATCATCTTGATGTGTTTCATTTGTGGTGTAAAATAACACGAAAATCAGACAACATCAACTTGATACATAACTCAGTGGAACTCTCAGTTGTTTAAAGATTCACAACTCACTTGGCTAATTGGTATAATTCCTCAGTTTTTATCAAGCCTTGTTCTAGTCATAATCCTGTTCAATCTTCATGTATCACTCTCCCACTCAACTTAACTTAAGAATTCCAATCCACTCATTCTTTCCCAATTCAATAAGTTGATTTGACTTATAACAATCACTAAGTCTAATTTCTACTAAACCACAAAATTATGCTAAGTACCTTACATCTAACATCATAAAATAACAAGAGCTCAATTACAGAAAATTAAAGCAAGCATACTACAATATTTATATTACAAAACCCAGAGTTCTATCAGGATTAGAATTATTCTCCCCTCATAATCCTATCAAATTCGGTGTCAAATTCTGCATCCTGATGTCCTGGATTTGCTTCCTCCTCATCTGTTGCAGCTGTGGATGTTCCTGCTCTTGCAAATGTTGCTCCACCTCCCCCATGAAAACTGGGCCTATCCCTAGGCCATGCGACATAAGAGCTGAATTGGTCAGGGTTCTGCATTTTTTTTTTGGGCACGAAAATCTCTCTCCAATACTTTTCATTAGTGATCCAAGGTTCATGCTAAATTGAACTAAAAACAATACTAAATATGCAAACATAAAAATTAAAACTCACAAAAACTGGGTTGCCTCCCAGGAAGTGCTTGTTTAACGTCATATAGCTTGACGCCTGATGATCATTACTCACTCAGATGAATCACTGTGGTGAGTCTTTCAATCTCACCACCAAGATAATGCTTCAGCCTTTGTCTATTTACAATCCAACTCCTATGAGATTCAAGATCTTCCAATTCCACTACACCATAGGATTTGACTTGCTTTTGGTCATTACTCTTGGGAATTTCCCTTGCCTTTCCCAACTCTTCCCAACATGTCTTCACTTCGTTTTCTCCCCAAGTCATTTATTTTATAAATACTTTTAGCAAGAGCTTTTATCAAAGGCTCAGATGAATGCATTTTCTCTTGCTGTTCAGCACAAACTTCATGTAGAACATCCACTCTAAAACATTCTTTTGCATTACTTGGATGTTTCCTAGCTTCAAAGACATCAAAGTTCACTTCTTCATCTTGCACATGCACTTTAAGTTTCCCTTTATCAACATCAATGATTACTCTTGCAGTTTTCATGAATGACCTTCCTAAAATTAAGGGGACTTCAACATCCTCCTCCATATCCATGACCACAAAGTCAACGGGGAATAAGAATTTATCAACCTTCACTATCAAATCTTCAACAATCCAATATGGATACTTTATGGATATGTCAACTAGTTGTAGAGTCATCCTTGTAAGTCTCACTTCAACATCTCCAATCTTCTTCAGCATGGAGAGAGGTATAAGGTTAACACTTGCCCCAAGATCCAATAAAGCTCTTCCAACTGTGAGATTTCCTATGGTGACAGGAAAAGTGAAACTTCCTAGATCTCTAGAATTTTGTGGCAAAGATTTCTGAATAATAGCACTGCATCCAGCTTCTAATTCAAGTGTCTCTTGCTTAGGAAACTCTCTCTTCTTGGTCAATAATTCTTTCATAAATCTGGCATAAGTTGGCATTTACTCTAAGGCTTCAGTGAAGGGAATGTTGATTTGAAACCTTTTTAGAATGTCAAGAAATCTAGCAAACTGCCTCTCTTTATCTTTCCTTGAAGGAGCATGAGGGTAAGGTATATTTCCTGTGGAAGGGCTTATAACCTCATTTTTACTCATTTTCTTCTTCCCTCTCATTTCTTTTTCAATCACAGTCAAAGGTATCAAGCACCATGTCACAAATGTTTCTTAGAAACAGCGAACTTTTACCTTCATTAAACATTTCTCTCTCGATTATCCAATTTCAATATTTGTAATCTTGTGAATTCAACAATCCAGGCTCAACATGATTCAACACATAACCCTCTTTTTATTTTTTTTTAGAAAAGAAATTATGGAAATATGAATTTATTGTAGAAAATGCAAAACTGATGTTATTGCTTAATTTTCAAAAAATAAAGTTTCAAGACAAACGAAACGACTTATTTAAGAAGAAAAATGAAAACATGAAAAATTACAAATCGCTATTTACATACCTCATGGGTAACTCTTTTTTTTTTTGTCAAAACCTTAGTAAAATGAAAAACATATATTATATTATTTTTACTTTTATTATTTTTCATTATTTTAATTTTTTGAAAAATGATAACAAAGGGAAATCCTAAATCATATTTATTCTTTTTTTTATTTTTATTTTTTAAATAAAAAATTCTATTTTTATTTTTTTAATTTTTGCAAATACATCATAAAAGAAAGGTGAAAGGTGTAGAAGAAAATACTAATAGTAAGTATAAAGCTATGAAACAAGCATAGAGAATTAACATGAGTTTGAATTTTATTTTCTTTTTCAAACCTTCCATTTCAAGCTCTCTCTTAATTTCAGGCTTCACGTTAAACTCCATGACAGTATACTCAACTTTACAACTTTACTGTTTTTTTTTTTAAAGAAAAGAATTAAAAACAAAATAAAAATGTAAGTTTATTGTGGGAAACTACGGAAAAAATAAAAATAAGAAAAATAATCTACGAACCAAATTTAGGATTCGGGAGTCGGTTAGGTGTGGAGAAGGTGTTAACACCCCCCACAATGCCCGTTATAAGACGGTACCTTTTATAAAATAAGCAATATGAGTGTAGTTTTACAAAATGTTATTTTTTTTCAAAAGTATAACAATAAAGATGCAATTAAAGAAAAATAAAAAATAAAAAAATAAACAAAGAAACAATAAGGATGAAATTAAAGCCAAATAAAAATATGCAAATAAAATACAATAATGATGCAACTAAAGACTAATAAAAGAAGCAAATAAAAACAATAAAGATTTTTTTTTATTTTTTGGACCCTACATCAACCTTGCTCCTAAGTATTTTCATTCAAATGGAATCAGGGATTACGAAGTTCTAATTAAAATTTGTTTGTTGGGATATTTGATGTTTTTTAATTTTTGAAAAGTTTATATTTTTTATATTTTAGAAGATTTATATTTTTATATTTTTCTAAATTTAAATACTTTTTGTATATTTTTGAAAAGAAAACTTTGTATTTTAATATACGACAACTATATTTGTATTTAATTATTTACTTATTTTTTATTTAATTTTTAATATAATAAAAGTTAGAACAAGATTAAAAAAATGGGATAAAATTTAGTATGAAAAACAAAAGTAAAAATGAAATAAAATATTTAATTATTATTTATTTATTTTTTAAATAAAATTTAAATACAATAAGACGCGCATGATACTCATTGTGAGATGGATGAAGACTTGTACCTGAGACAGCAACTTTCCAAAATTAGATACAACTTCGAATAAGGATATGTTCAAAGCAACAATAAGTCATTATCAGGTATGATACATAGTGCAAAGTGACAAATACTTAACCTTGATATAATTATAGATAAACATATAAAGAGTCAACAACATAAATATAAACAAAGCAAAATGAACATAATCTACATATTCCAACAAGAGAGAAAACAACGTATCTGTTGAAGATCAAAATTTTCTTATGTTTGTAAATTTTTTACCTTTCTTATGTAATTCTATGAATTCTCCCTCCTGAAGATCCCCCTTTTTCTTAATCTTTCTATGAACTTGCAATTGTTTTTTGTTTGTATCCTGGTTGTGTAAAAAATTATGTCATTGTATAAAGCTGTGTAAAAGTTGTGTCTATTCCTACATGTAATGAGATATATATGTTTGCAAAATAAAATCTGCAGAGTAATTTGAATCTGTAATCCCCTCTTAGTAATATTAATTATTTCTCTTTCAGACTTCTAATTTTATTTTGTCAACAAATTTTAATTAATGTTATTTATTAAGAAAAACTGGAAAATTAATTTTATTAATCAAAAATATTTGCAATTAAGCAGAATAATTACATCATTAAATGGTCACAAAACAGACTCTTAAAAGAATCGTCAGTTTCCCTTCTCAAATTTTATTTTATTCAAATTTCAAATTAATTCTATAATCAGATTCAATCAGTTTTCAATCAAATGAATTTCTATCAATTTTATTTAATTCGTGTACTAGGATCTTTAAATCAAATAATTTAGACATGATTTATAATAATAAAGCAGGTAGTATGAGGCTCAAGCCCAAATATCTGGTTAGAGATGAGTGGACATAAGAAAGAGTTTATGGGCTTGACTCAAAACAAGTTATAATTAGCAAAATTAGGAACGTGTAACAAAACTGGCCAAAATAAAATAAGGTTTAGACAACCGTTGGAGCCTTTTTATTTAAAACTTTAAGCGACTGGGCCTTCAATCAAATTTTTTTATCTGCATAGACCAAATTTTCTTAGAATTAAATAAAACCAAGTTCTACTTATTCTCTTTCAAATATGCAAACATAGTTTGTTAATATTTTCATATTATTATTATTATTATTTTATTATTATTATTATTATTCTAAAAAATGGATTTTATTCTTTTCTTTTCTTTTTCTTTTTTTAAAAAAACAATAGAAGAAAAACAATCAAATTTTGACTTAAACAACATGTTTTTACTATTACATATTTTTTTTATTTTTGAGAAGCAAATAAAATATTGTTTACAAGAATGATAAAAAGGATAAAAATATAAATCATATATTTTTTTTTTAATTTTTCCCCTCTAAAATGAAAACGAAAATGAAAGAAGAGATTATAAAACTCAAACTTAGATTTGTTTTCGACCATTAACTAGAAATATTATTTTTTATTTATCTTTTTTATTTTTTTATTATTTTTATTTTACCTAGATGAAATTGGGTATTGACAAGATTTAAAGAACCACAAGACAGGGATAGGAAAAAGCAAAGAAAATAAGAAAAATATGTAGGAGAAGTAAAAGAGGTTGTAGAAAAGCAAAACAGATTTATTAACAGAGAAAATAATATATAAGAGAAAAAAAGATTTAAATAAAAATTGTAAGCTCTTCTCATACAAAAAGAAGAGAAAGTGAAGAAAGAAAGAGAAGAGAGAAATAGAAGAGAAAAAACACAGAAAGTGAAGTAAAAGAAAAGAGAAAAAGAGAGAGAAAAAATAAGTGGAGAGAGAAAGGAAAAATCTTTGTCTGAAACTGAATCAAAAATTGGTAATATTTTCTATGACAAGTATCAATCATGTGAAGAGTTGTATAAAGTAATCTGAAGCTAAATTGGACATTAACATAAACTCTTCCATAGAATACCCTTGTAGAGAGTTGATTAAAGAAAAAATTTTATTTGGAGGTAAACCAGATAGACATAAAGTCTTTTCTCATAGAAAAACTTTGTGAAGAATTGTTTGAAATAAAACTACAAGATGAAAACATTAGGTCACTTCATAAGGTAGAAAATAGAAAAATAAAAATAAAGGTACTCATTGTGTCTAATGTGTCTATCTAACAGGTAAGACGTACATTAACCTTGGAAAAAAAGGTCTTTTATTATATTTTTATCCGTAAATTTTCTATACAAATACCATGTTTTATTTTTTGAATGTTTCTATAGGATGATCTTTGATCTTGGAGGGAACTAAAAATGAACAAATAATGTCTGTAGTTGTTAAACATCATGTAAGATCTGAGGATGGATATTTTTCAAGAGGGATGGTATGATGCAAACCCGTCTCAAAGACTACATACAAGAATAAACAGATCACTGAGTTATAGCCTTGATCATGAGCTTATCAGGAATTTGGGCTTAATTGGTCTTGTTTTGGTCTCCAAACAAACTTTTGAACCTAAGTTCAAAATTGGAGAAGGTCACTCTATAGATATTGGAGCTTCAAGATTATGAGACCTCTACTTGTAAAAATTGTATAGAATGGTGTAAAAATTATTTCAGGCCTTGCATTTTAGGCCGAATAGAATAGGATTTTGATCTTTGTATTTTGGTTCAAATAGTGTAGGATTTTAGGCCTCGAAGTCCATAAGAAAAAATTGATAGTCATCTTTGAATGGAACCTTCAAGAAGGTGTCACCAAGAAAAAATGAGTCCAAGAAGGCACCACATGCCATTCCAAGTAGGCGCCACATTGGAACTTCTTTTCCTAGCTTCTTTTGCCACTTGTACACCTCTCATTGGAGAGTATTTAGTGCTTAGGTTGTAACTACCTTTGCCACACGACATTCTCCCAATGGATAGGATTCTCTCCTTTCATGACTTGTCCTTTGTCAAGCTCTTATTTGAGAGTTTTTGAGAAACTTGTAAGACAAATCATCTTTTAGTCTATAAATAAGAAGCTTATTTAATTAAAAATTTAATTAAGTAATGAAATACTGACTAATTTTTGCCTCTTCAAACTTGTTCAAGAACTATGCAAAGAGTAGTCTTCTTTTTAGACTCTCTTGCTTCCTCCTAAGTGTGTTGGCCTAACCTTATACATAATTCAGTTTCAAATATATCCACATATCCAAACAACAATGCTTCTTCTACATCTATCTCAAATCGGTTCACAACATCAAACATTCAAGAAGAAGCAAATTAAAACATGTAATTAAAGCTATAACTGCATCACCTTCTCTATTTAGCCTTATTTCAATACCTCCATACAAATATCTTGAGAAAAAAAAAAATATAAGATTACAACTTAAATACAAATCAAACTACAAGATTAGCTTATAAAATTATTTTTCATCAATATTATGTTGTTGGGATAAGCAATACACTTAAAACATGTTTCTTTGAATCTTCAAGCTCAACTGGTTGATATTGGTGAAGATGGTGGTAGCACGAATAAGTTATTCAAAAATGTATGTAAGGGAGAGTAAATGATTGAGGATTAAATAAAAAAAAGTTTTAAAATTGAAAAAGAAAGAAGATGAAGAATAATGTTTTTTTTTTTTTCATTAAAAAAAAAGTACAGCCAACCTAGTTAAGTGTAACAGTACGTAAAATATATTTAATTATTAAAGTTCATTTTTAGCCAAAAAAAATACAACTCAGTCTAAAATTATAATTTAGCGTCATCTAGGAGGATTCTTAAAAAAAAAAAGAACAAATTAAAAGTAAAATAAAAATAAGAAAAAATGTGAGCACAAAGTATTTTCATGAAATTAAAATTAAATGTTAACTTATTAAATTTTAAAAATAATTTATTTCATTATTATAGTCAGTTTAACTAAGTTTAAGAATAAAATATACTAACACTCAAAGAATTAACAATTAGTTTGGTTTAAATTTACTTTAATAATAAGATGATTTTCTTACATTTTAAAATTAGTAGTGAATTGTTGAACTCTAAATTAAATATTTATGTTTATATTTATTAAACGACTTTAATGTTAGTATAACTGTCACTATGGATCAGATATAATATGACAATACGTGGATATTGTTTTTCGATTTTGATATAGAATTCTTCGTTGTACAAATATAAGTAATATTGAATTTTTTAAATTGAGTATAAAAATAGAAATATTATCTACTTGTTCTCGTCTTTATTATCATCTTCATTTTAAATTATTCGAATATTTTTAATTTATTTAGGAATTTAAAAAATTTATATTAACTTATCTTTAATTTTTGTGTAATAATATATTTTTAGATTATACGTTGTTTTTTATAATTATTTGATGTTTATTCAATTATCATTTCATACTCAATATTGATATAATTATAATTTTTTAATATTTAATTGTATTCTTTTAATATTAAATACTTGACAATTTTTTATGTTTTATTTCTTATTTTCTATAAAAAATTATTTAATTAATATTCGGAACAATAAAATAATAATACAGGTATAGGTATATCCATTATTCGATACAAATAGAAAAAAAAAACATTCATACTTATTAAATATAAATAAAGATAAAATTTTATTTGAAGGACAAAGATAATGAACCCCACCTTGTCTTCCTAAATTATTGTCATCTTTAAATTGTTTAGAGTTATTCTCATCCTAATGGTGATTAGGGGTTGAATGTGACTTTAAATTCTAAAAAATATTAGTTATATTCTTATAATTAAAAAAAAAATACTGAAAGACAGTATTTTATTGTTAGGTCATTTTTATTATTATTTTTAATTAAATTTCAATTGTTTATGTAGTTTTTTTTTTTTTTTTAATCTGTGTACCTTATTTTGTCTCTTTTTATATTTAGTTAGTTGTGATAAGATGATACATTCAGTTATCTAAATCATTTATCCTTAAAAAATAAATAAATTTTCTCGTACATAAAATTTGATGAAAATATATTTCAAAAATTTCAATAAATAAAAATTACGTAATCATATCAAATACATGATTATATATGAGAGAGAAAAATTAGATAGATAAAGTTTTCCTTTTTTACTTAATCATATTTTGAAAATTTTAGAAAAAAAATCATTATCTTATCATATATATTTTTTAACAGAAATAAAATTAATGGAAACACTTTAAAATGTTTAAATCTTATTATAGACTATTCCTATTACAATCCTTCAATTGAAAATATTTCCTTTCACAAAACTATAAAAAAAAAAAAAAAAAATTATAACCGAATTTGAAATCCGACCTTCCTAAATGGAACTCTACCCGAAACCAAGCTCTAAAACCAACTTTCCGATACCAATCACACGATGCCTGACTACCTGAAGACGAGCACTGCCTCACCATAGGACTCCCCGATACGCATATGCTGCAACTTCCGAACAAATAAGCAAAGAAGATTAATTGCACCTGATTTCAGAAAAAAAGTTATAGTAATTCATCCACTTTCTCTTCATCTATCTTTTGTTTTTCTATTTCTTTTATATCACATTATTTGTTGTATCCTTCGCTTTCTTTCTCTAATTTTTTTTTTTTTATGTATCTCCTTTCTGCTACATTTTAGAATGATATTTATCAAAACTATGCAAAATTCAAACAATGATTTCTTAATCCAAACGCTTTTTCCTTATTCACACGATTCATGGAGTAGTTGAAACAAGAGAAAAGTGACGGATGCTTATAAAACAAAATGCAAAATTCAAGTCATGATTTATTAATTCAAACGCTTTTTCCTTGTTCACACGATGATGGAGAAGTGGAAACATGAAAAAGTGAGGGAGTGATTGTATTGACTTGGCTTTAGAGAGTGGGAGACATATTTATGTGATTTTCTCTCTGTCTGAAATTTCCTTGAAAATACACACTATCTTTCCACATTCGAAAAGTAAATTGAAAAAAAATACAAAATTCAGTTTTCTAAATAATGCATTATCCATTCCCAGAGAAAAGCTACTTTAACTATTTTTAATTAGCCTACCTCCACGTTGAATTATTTAAAACATACATTTACCCAAAAGCCACCACCACTATATCTATGCCAAACTCCATTGCGAATAGTATAACATTATAGCTATAGGTTTGTTTAGCCTATCTATCAATTTATTCTATGCCAAACTCCATTATGAAGATTATAACATTATATATAAGGGAAAATTGTTTAACCTTGCTGTAACTAAATGGATTTAGATTGAATTATAAAATTTATAAAATTAATTAAAAATATAATAAATAGAATTTGGTTATTCGGGTATAGTAAAATATAAAACAGATTGTATTTACATCATAAAAATTTCTATTTTAAATTGTTTATATAATGTTAACTATTTAAAAAATATAGTCTATAATTAGAGCTAGCCTGCAGCTAAATGGACCTATATATTTTACCTATTCAAACCATTAGAGATGGTAGGTTATAGTGACCAACTCGCATGATTGAAATTTAAGGTTCAAAACCACTAACCCAGTTATAATTATAGCCTTGGTTAAAAAAAGAAAATTGTTTTTATTAGCAAGTATTGTTCAGACCGGTCTAACCTGACATAGGTTTAGTAGATTTTTTTATGATAACAAATATTAAATTTAAATTATTTTAAACTATGTATATTATATATGAATATTCTAAAGTGTGTTATATTAATTGAAGAAACATTAGATCATTCAATGATATTATTAAACTTAATGATAGACATTATAATATTTTTTACAAGTTAATATTATTAAATATTATTTAAATCCAATCTTATGTAAATAAGTTGTAACAACAATTTTTTTTTCAGATATATTATTTGTTTCAAACCTATAAAGTTATATCTTGAACCTTAAAATTCTTAGTAGAAAAATATTGTATTACAAATGATTGTATAGAAATAGTATATTGTGCAATGCATATCTATAAAGCCAATCTAATTTTTTGAAATGATTTTTTTATGAATCAAAAGTTAGAAGTATAAATGAAGATACAATATAACGAGACCTTTTATATTAAGCTTCTAATCAAGCATATATCAAGAAAAATATAAAAGATAATGATCACAAAAATCAAGAAGTGATTAAATATTAACTAAAAAATGTTGCCATGGTCATCTGAAAAAGCTTATATAAAGGATTAAATATGAAAAATAAAAATGCACAATTACTGCATACAATTATTTTTATCTTATAGTGCTCAAATGTTGTTAAGTGTATTTTTTTAGGTGTGTGAAATCATTATACTTCTTCATAGTGAGAAATAAACCTAATAAGTTGAAATTGTTTTCTTATTAAGAGTTGTTTTTATTATTTTTTTCTAAGACTTTTTTAATCTCAAGAGGAGGTTAAGAGGATATAATCAAGAGTAATTTATATTTATTATAATAAAGAGTTGATGTATTTATTGTAATCAATTAATTTAAATAGTAAAAATCTTAACCAGCTTGCTTAAGAGACAACTGTATGTAATAAATACTAAATTGTTTGTGATGTTTGTGTTGCTTGTATGGTAGACAATTATTCTAGCTCTTTGGAAAAAGAATCCAAGGCTCATTTCAACCCCCTCCCTCCTATTTCTAAGTCAATTATTATAACAATTGACATTAGAAACAATCTCACGAGAGTGAGAGTGTGATTCCCTAACAGAACAATTGCTGAGAGAGAGATTATTACATGTGAAATCAAGTCACAATCAAAGTTTGATACTTGAGTTGTTATTCTTAAATAGAAAATCCTAACTAAAAGTTATAACTTTTAGCCTAGTGATAAACACTTGATTTAACAAATATCACATTCTTTTGAGGGAATACGAGTCTTTCACCAAGTCAAACATGGATATATAAGTAATACATTTAGAAAAGAGGAAATAAAATAGTTAGAAGTATATATAACAACAAATCCTTTAAAAAAAATAGAAATGGAAAAGATAAAAGTGAACTTTTAAAAATACCTATAATAATGTATTTACTTTTATAGATTTTGGTGTATTAGAGTAGACAATTTGATTATAGATTGTTATTACTCTCACAAGAATAAAGATTTGATGGAGTCAAACAAGACAAAACAAGCAAGACAAAGCAAGCAAGCAATTGGAGGAGATTTGGGATTTGGTCTTGTGTGAGGGAGTGAGAGGTTAATTGGCAAAGAACCTATGCATAATTGAGGAGAATTCCACCAGCACAATGGTCTAAGAGTGATTAAAACTAATCAAAGTGAGCTAGCTAAAGTTTGGTGCAAACTGGTTTGAAATACACTGCACTGGACAAAAATAAATCGATTCCAGTTTT
>Ga0209489_108147_pt1 | contig 14702 bp, 8 predicted proteins | sample SiratrowhiteBW_FD_187527 | JGI IMG/M metagenome (GOLD analysis project Ga0209489, IMG submission 187527) | Root nodule microbial communities of legume samples collected from California, USA - Siratro white BW (SPAdes) (version 2) | ecosystem: Host-associated > Plants > Roots > Nodule | place: USA... | reverse complement strand
CATGGGAGTCTTATACTTTTCGACTTGGGAGATTGCATAAGGAGAGCACCCTTCTTCTACCTCGGTGATTGAAAGGGTTTGGGATCAACACGAAGGCTATTTTACGCACTGCTGAGCGTAAGCATCAACATTTGATAGAGGTCAGTCGGGCCTTGGCCTTATTATTTTAAAAGTCAAGCAGGTATACCTGCTAAATATTGGCTTGAAGCTCTCCATTTTGCAGTCTATGCCATGAATAAGTTGTCAAGCCGTACAATTGGATATAGGTATAGGTATAGGGATATTTTGACTATATTTAGCTCCTTGTCTTTCCCAGTCAAGTAGTCCACCATCCCCATACTTTTTTATTGACAAGAGTGCAAACCGCAAGAGAATTGCTTCCATCGAGCTAGTAGTTATCTGAAGCGAAGGAATCTCATTCAAGGCTCCAAGACCCCTGACTATGACTACTGTGTGAAACTTGGCTAACCTCCGACATAGTTCTAGACCAGTCTAAACTACTCTAAACAGAAGGATAAAGAAAATCACCACAACGCAACAAAAAAAGGCCTCTTCTCTTTATTACCCTAGCCTTTAGTGAGTTAGAGACAAGGACTATTCCCACTAATGAAATGAATCATCCAAAAGGAAGTACATAAATCCCTTTAGGATAAGTAATTCCCGGTATGAGATGCGGAATAACCATATGAACCGTATCCCTCTCCTGCTTGACTCTAACAAGGGAATCCCCGCATCAAAACCTTCTTGTTACCGATCTGCGTAAAAGCTTTATGTTTGAGTACTGGCCTTCCTCTCGCTCTTCTTAAACTACCCGTCCGATCGCTTTCAGGAAAGGAGCATTGCCTAATATGTGGATTTGCTGAGATGCCCAACATTCCTGACTGATGGTCTTCCCAAAGATGTACTTTCGGTGTCAAGAAAAGATCCTGCTAAAACCAGAATCAAGGGATCCGCTCAATGGTCTATTTGAGATACCGTACCCAATTCTAAGAAATGGAAGAAGTTGCTTGACCTTATCCTTGTGACCTACAAGCCAAGAATAAATAAAGAAAAAAAGAAAGGAGACTAACTTGAGTGACTTGGGCTTATTCCATCAAAGTATATTAACATCTAATAAGACACAATAAACGAGCTTTTAAGCATAATTGGATGTACATTAAACATAATTTAAAGATGAAGAAAGAGAAAGTTAAAGAGGAAACTACACTCCTATATGATTAAAACTTCGAAAATGATGAATGTCTAACTATGATTTATGATAGGATTTTTTTTTTTGAAATTTTAAATAAAATAACATGAATTTAAATAATGCCACCATTGAACATAAATTTAATTCATAAGATTAAGTAAAAATGAAAGTTTATAACTGAAAGTAGAACAAAAACAAGAACACCCCAATATAAACACAATAACATAAAGAACAAAATATAATAGAAATTATTAAAAGCTTTTCATTCATACAAGTTTAATTCATATGATTATTCAAATGTTAAATTTTGTTTCTTAAACGAGAGGAACATATAATAATATATATATATATATATATAAAAGCAGTATATGAATGAAAAATATAGAAGTACACAATATAATATAAAAAAGAAGAACAAATGAAAGAAATGTAAGAGAGAAACTTATGGTTTAATAAAAAAAGTCACGTCATTCAAAAATACTTAAAAATAAGTATTAAAATGAATCTTTAGTAGATCATATAAATAAAGACAAGATCTAAATAAAAAATAATTATTTCTTTCTCAAAACATTATAGAAAATGTTCTATAATTTCAACTCTTATTCTATATCATCAGAAGTTGATTACAAAAACAATAAATGACTATTTATAACCAAAGTTGCCATCTAAATTAAACTTAAATGAAATTCAAATCTTTCAAAAATGAAACACAGATCTAACATAATGGTCTATAGTAATTGGACAACAAAGTCCTTAAGGAAATAAAAAAGATTCTCATATATGATCCAAAATTGAAAACATATTTATCCTACTTCATCACTGATCATGTTTTTATTTATTCGTGTCTCGTCTTTAATTTGACTTTATATAATCATTAAAAAAATATTTAACTAAAACTCGAGCTTTCTCAAATAGATTATGTGGGTTTCATATTCGTATTATTTTATTTCTTCTTTTATCTTTTATTATTCATATTTTTGGACTTAATAATCTCAATTACAGAAATTATCATTACACATATTTTGACATTACACATATTTTGATAATGAAAAACAAATTTCTAAAAATTATATTTAAAATATTACTATATTTTGCAAACATTTATTTATTTATTATTATTTAAGATTTCCTTTACTAACCAATTAAAGGAATGAGTTAATCTGTAACTCATTTCATAAAAATTAGTGTTTATGGATTCTACAATCTGTAATGGGGTGCGCGTTCATTTAACTTACGGATTGTACAATTCGTAAGTCACAAATAATTATAATTATTTACAGATTTTACAATTCGTAAATATTAGATTTTTTGAAATTTGCTTGTGGACGGTATAATCTATAGAATATTGAAAACAAAAATTTTCAAATAGCTCAACAACGACAAATCTTTACCACACCACCTCTGTCAACCCAAAACTTTCTCTACGACCGCCACTCTAACACCACCAACGTTTTTCAATAGCTGTCTTCCACTCCTGCAACTTTCAACCTCGATGCATAATTGTAATTTTCAAAAACCTTCACCACTACCTCTATAACCTATTTTTCTTACACTGAAGGTAACTCTGTCTTTTTTCCACATGTCTAAAATTGAAATTTTAAAATTTATTAAAGTACAAGAAGATATTATGGAAGTCTAAAATTGAAATTTCAAAATTTATAGAAGTGTATGAAGATATTATGGAGGTGCAGGAAGAAGCAGTCTCAATTTAATTCGTGATCCATCAATAACTCTACCCAGTTCTAAAGTAAGCTCATTTTTATTCAATAACCCAATTAATGGATAGAAAAAGCATTTGGTCCCAAAGTTCCATATAAAGAAAGTTAATATTAAAATTAAAGTGAATTAGAATAATTACAATACTAAAATAAAAATTCAATAAAATAAAATTACAATTTTTATTTAAATATTTAATTATTATTAATAGAATATATTTATAATTTGATATCTTTTATAAATTATGAAATAATATATATATATATTGTATAAATATAACTTCTATAAAATATGAATTTAATTAATAAGAAAATTAAGCCTTATTAATTTAAATAAACCATTATTATCATATATAAGTGTATTGTATATAATGTTTTTATTGTTTTTATATAATTATCAGTTATTTTAAAAAATTGAAAAATCTTTCTAATTAATCTCTTAGGATATATTAGAAGATGAGATAACAAAAAAAATGCAAGTATATGAAGATAATGATAACAATAAAAGTTGGCATAAAACATAATTATTTTTGTACGAAAATTACTTTTTTAAATTTTATGTTTAAAACATTTGAAATTGTTATTTTCGTTTTCTTTGAAATGAATAAATTTTTAGTCGATCTCTATAAAATAAACTATCTATTTTTCAAAAACTTGAGATTAAATTTTAATTTGAAATATTTGTTTTCAAATTTTAAACAATCTAAAAATTATATAATAATATATATATATATATATATATATACATATATATATATATATATATATATATATATATATATATATATATATATATATATATATATATATGTATGTATATATACATATATATATATATATATATATGTATGTATATATATGTATATGTATATTTATATATATATCTCACACACAATTTGTAGAGTTTCTCTTTTTCATTCACAATTCATTTTATTTTTATATTTTTATATTTTTGTCGTTATAATTTTTTTTTCTTGTAATTTGAGAACTAGAATCACGATATTAATATTAATAATTTAAATTCGATTAAATTGTTAATTTTCTTATAAAGCTTTTTTAACAACTAAAGCTTATCAAATTAATATTTTTTCATAAAGATTATTTTAAAGTCGACGTTTTTTTTTTAAGAAGATTTTTTACTTTTTTTTTTTAAAGTAAAACCATAGGTTAGATCTTGCCAGTAGAACTTTTGTAGTTATTTTGATCATATAAGGTGGTTTTTTTTTTTTTGTGCATTTTTCTGACCCTAACCCAAAATACATATGCAAACCAGATTAACAGGTTTATCCATGGCTAAATTACATATAAAATGCAAAGGTGTTTTTATTTTTGGAATATGCGTAAAGATTGTTGTCTTATTTTAATTATATTTATTGTAATTTATTGTTTATTTTAATTCTTAGTTTAACTATTTGTATTTTCAAAATTTGTTTTGATTGTGTTATTTACCATTTATTTAAATATTGGGTGTTTTTTGTTTTTAGAAATTCACTGTTAATCTACATTTTCAAGTGATGATCCAATTTCAATTTATTGTTTATTTTTAATTGTGTAAAAGTTTTACATAAATTCAACACCACTTAATTAAGATTACATCTAATATTTAATGTTATTAACATATATCCATAATAAAATTATAATAGAGAACGATAGAAGATGAATCTCACAAAATATAAGAATTCATGGTTTGAACCATCCTCTCAAGATCCAAAATATAACACGCTATATTTTTCAAGAAATAAAATAATAGCTTATTTTAGTTTTTAAAATGTTTATCTTAGATAACAATAAATACTAACTAAGAAAACGTCATCACAATATTTAACTGAAAAATGAAAATAATTTTACAAAATTATTAACAAAAGAAATAAATAAAAGACTTTAAGAACTTAATCCTTACTTGAATATTTTTCGAAGACTGATATATTTCATATTTAAGATAAGGGAATTATTCATTCAATAAATATATATTTTTCAACATTAATTTAGCCGAAAAGTCCACCTATTTTACTACATCGAAGAGGCAACCTTTCTTGGTACATGTGTGTATATATATATTATTTATTTATTTATAAATAAATAAATAAATGTACAATTAACTAAATATATAAATATAAAATATAAATACTCAAATAGGTTCTTAGTTCTCCCTCTTCTCTCTTTCTCTGTGTCTCAAACCCAAAGAACACGGAGTTGGCGGCGACCCTTTCTCTCTCTGATTTCGATCATGGCAGCTGTTGCTCCTTCTTCTGACAGTATCCTTTTCTTGTTAAAGCCCTCTTTTTTCTATTTCGTTTCTCTGTTGCCCATTTCTTAAAGTTACAATATTTGTTCTTCAATTCTGTGCTATGCATGCAAGGTGTGTAATTCATTGATAAGGGCTTCTATCTAATTTTGTTTTTGTAATCAAAGTTATGCATCATTCTTTAGCTTTGAGAAGTTTAGGTTATGACTAAAACATACATGGTGGTCAATTGCTTTTTAGTCAAAACCCTTTTTTTTATTTTATTTTTTTTAAATTTCTTCCTTTTGTAAGCTACTTTATACAGAGTCTAGAGTGTGCAGACAAATCTCTTCTTAATAGTAAAAGCTCTAGTAAGAGTATATTAAGAGTCATGGTTTATCTAAGAAATTTTATTGTTCTGTATAATAATGTTTAGTTGCTCAATTTTTCTTCTTTTTTGTTCTATTGTGTTTTGCTGTTTATCATGGGTGTCTTTTGTCTCTTAATTTCTTGTGCTTGTGATATTAGATTAGAGGTAAATGGTTTCCTTTACCATAATGCGTAGAAACTGCAGATTTATTGCAAAATTTGACCCTGGATTCTGAGTCAAAAGCCATTGGAGTTACTGAGCCTGTGAAGAAGGTACTTCAACGCTTTCCAATTTACTGCTTCATTTCTTTTTTGTTGGTCAATGAAGTATCTATAGCACTAGATGTTTGGTGTGGTGCTATGTTGACTAATTATTGCAGTCTATTTGTGTGCAGAATGGACCTGGTTTTTCCAAGGGTGCAGCTAAAGGGATGGGGAAGCCGTTCAATCCAAATTCAAGCTTTGTTCCAAATGGATACCCTTCGGCATACTATTATGGAGGTAAGGTAAGCTGCTATGGCTTTTCAGGATAAATATGTTATTGACTGCACAATAGGGGTGTGGAGACTGTTCGAGAAATATGATAATGGTTATGTTTCAGGTTATGATGGGCAAGGTGATTGGAATGTTTATTCCAGATATATGAACCTTGATGGAGGGATGCCTCAGGTAAAAACCTTGTTCTCTGGTTCGCAGTCTTGATAATCATTGGTTGGATCATTTTGAGAATAATGTTGCCTAAGGTCCATTGGATGAGGGCCATCAAAATTTGTTACATGTTAGCTTTAAAATTAATTGATGTGGAACTTGTGCTAGCTGCTTCTTTATTTATGTGGTTATTTCTGAGAGTTCTAAACTGTGCTAGCCACCATCAAAGTTATGAGTGTGTTTGTTGTATCTGTTCTGAATTTAAATGATTGTTAAGGTAACAGATCATTGCATCTAACAATGTCGTTCTGTAGATTTCTTCTCAAAGTCCCATCTCGTGTCTTTGTAATTGTGTTTGGTTTTGTTTCTCATTTTTTATCATAAAATGTAGATAAAAAAAGCAAGGGAAGCTTTTAGCCATCCAATAAAGATTTTGTTTGTTTGATATAATGGCAGGGTATTTATGGAGACAACTGCCCTTATATGTATCATCAAGGTTATGGTTATACGCCGTATGGAGCATATGCACCGCCCAATTCCTCTTCTCCAATGATTCAACAAGATGGTCAGCATTATGTGCTGCAACAGTACCAATATCCATGTTCTTATTACAAAACTGCAGGTTCTGCTGATGTGTCATTTACTCCAAACAAAGTCACTGCTACACAAGGAGAAATATCAACTGCAGTTGATGCTGATTATGTTGTTTCATCAAATGTTACGAATAAGGGAAACACTATTAACATGGCCAATAGTGATTTTACAAATAAAAATGGGTTAAAGTCATTTTTAACGAGTTCCCAGCATACAACTTTGCATTCTAGTGATTCTTATCAAGGGACTAGCTTGCCACCTTATGCCCCTTTGTCAGGATATCAGGGCCCAAGAATGAGTACCCATGGTACACAATTGCCAGTCCCATCAGATGTGTCCTTGATATCTGATAGACAGTCCAAACATGGAGCCAAGGTTGGTTTATCTTCATCAATGGCACCTGTCAAAGATTTTACTTCTCAAAGGAATCAAGGACTTCTTCAGCAACTCCCACCATTTGCGGTATGTTGAAATAGTGGTCCCTTTTCGCGAGTGCTATATTCCATGCGGACTAAGTGAGCTTTAATTAATTGGGTTCTTTTTCTCTGTTAAAACCATAAAAAGCTTTAACCTAAGACTCTGTGCTGTCTGTATTTTCTCAATTGAAAATGTCCAAGCAAGTTAGTCTATATTCATCAACCAACTTGCCATTTATAATATTTCATATCTGTACATGTTTGCAGTGCTTTAGTTGTGATACTTGTTTACTTGATCATAATACTATGTAAATGCTGCATTTCATGTAGATGCTGTAGATCCTCCCTCTGTTTATTTGGCTTCTAGTAAAATCAGTTTAAAATTCAACTTATGATTTCTTAATCGCAGAACTTGAATGGTTCCAGACATCCATCTGGACTTGAAGTGGTTTCTGGATTCATGAACGGGATGTATCCAAGCAACAGGATGTACGGCCAATATGGGAACACATTTAGGGCTAATTCTCGTTTTGGATCTGCTGCATATGGATCTAGAATGGGCTCGGTTGATTACAAGCGTAATGCCACAGGTGGTGGTTATGGTCTTAACCATTTTAAAAAAAGTATGGATGGTTTCGGTGAGCTAAACAAGGGACCAAGAGCTGCCAAAAGTTCTGATAATAAAAATGTCAAGAGTCCTGGACCTGTTACATTACTACTTAAAGGACAGAACCTTCCAGTGAAGAGCGACAACAAAGAAGTTCTTTTGGTACCCGATAAGGAACAATACAATGGGAAAATTTTTTCTGAGAATTATTCTGATGCCAAGTTTTTTGTCATCAAATCCTATAGCGAGGATGATATTCATAAAAGCATAAAGTATAGTGTTTGGGCAAGTACCCCTAATGGCAATAAAAAACTGGATGCGGCATATCAGGAAGCGAAGGAGAAGACTGTGGGCTGTCCCATATATTTGTTATTTTCGGTCAGTGTCACATGCAGCATTTAATTAGCCAATTCTTAGATTTTTCTTGGTTTCTCTAATTCAGTTGTCTCTTCTCATTCATTTTTTCCTACAGGTCAACACTAGTGGGCAATTTGTTGGTTTAGCAGAGATGTTGGGTCCTGTTGATTTTGGTAAAAGTGTAGATTATTGGCAGCAGGACAGGTGGACTGGATGCTTTTCTGTGAAGTGGCATGTCATAAAGGATATTCCAAATAGCGCCTTGAGGCACATAACACTAGAAAACAATGAAAACAAACCTGTAACAAATAGCAGGGATACTCAGGAGGTATTTCCTTAGCAGCTTGTTTCATGATCAACTTAATGGTCATTATTTCTGATGTGGACACTGCAGAGGATCCTTATTGATTTTATGATACCCCCTGAATCCCCACCTCCTTTCAACTATATGCTTATATATGTCTCTTGTGCAGGTTAAGTTTGAGAAGGGAGTTCAAGTTGTGAAAATTTTCAAGGAGCATTCAAGCCAAACATGCATCTTGGATGATTTTGGGTTTTACGAGGCTCGTGAAAAGGCAACACAGGAGAAGAAATCTAAGGAGCAGCAGTTCCCAAAGCAGGTAATATTCATGTCTTTGCAGCATGTAGTATAACTTCTCACATATGACATGTTTCTGCAAATTTTAGAGTGTGTTTTGTTAATTTCCTCCTTCTGCATGTAAGCTAAATTGAGGATCACATGAACCTTACAAGATATTTGTTCAAAACAGATGAGCAAACCCAGTGATTTAACAATTGGGACAGTCACATTGCTAAAGTCTCTTGATGCTACCTTGATGAATGAAGCTGCTACTGCAAATACAGCAGAAGATAGAATGAATTCAGAGGGGGATGGATCGACCACAGCACCTGAAGACTCTTCCAAGAGCTGTTAAACCAATGATAGTAGTTCCGTGATTTTTGTTTTTGTTTGTTTTTTATCCCCTTTTTCTTTGTGATGTAGTGAGTGGTGGTGTTTTTAGTTTCAAAATCTCTTTGCTTATGTGATCTTGGTCTGGAGTGGAGTATCTGATTTCAGCTTTTTTTTGCCTCGTTTAATAAAACGTGCTTGTTTTCGGTAGTCATAAAATTCACGGTAGGTCAAAGAAAGTTTAAACTAAAATATGTTTTGCATTATCGGAGTTGCGTTTTGCTATAAAGTTGGTGAATCAACCGAGTCTAGTTTCAATTTGGTCAATAGGTTTGTGTACATAATTATGATGCATGTCTTTTAGACAATTCCTTCGACTTCTAAGTTTAAAACATTTATATTACAAGTTAAAAGACGTGTTTTAAAAAAGCTCTTCTTTTAAATAAAACTTCATAAGAGTAAAATATATCTTTCTATCTTGAAAATATATCATTTGGTCAACAATCACATGAAAATAACAATTAGTGATATAAATCTTTGCAGTGGAATAAAAGTTGCAAAAATATCTTAAAAGTGATGTGATATAATGAAATTTAAGTGGAGTTGCTTTCTCTTTCCCCAAGTTTCCAGTTAAAGTTATTGGCCACTCTGATCCAAAATAGATTTGTTATTTTGGCTAATCATGTATAACTCATTAACCGAAATTAACACTTATTTGCATACACCGATTTACTATGGAAGTAGATAAAGGAATGGAGAAAGCTGAGTTGAGTCTTTTAATATTTTTCTGTCTTTAATAAATTATATTGCTGAGATATCAAGTTTTATAATTTTACATGAATATATTCAATATTTCTGAGTAAAATGAATTTTGAAAATTAAGTTGGAATATTGTTTTCATGCAAAATATATAACTCTTTTCTTTAATTCATTATAAAGATATATGCACATTTAAATATAAATATACATATTTATTTTAATTATTTAAAAAGCTTAACAAAGTAAATCCAGTAACATTTAATAAATGATTAAATTAAATATTTAATTCTTAATTTTTTCCACTCACAAAATGTGTAATGATTCCTATTAAGAAATTCTTTACATAAGACAAGTGTTATTTTACAAGTGACGGCAGAAAAATAGTCTTTTATTCCCACGAACTAAAATGTTAATTTCAATTCAAAGGAGGCATCTTGGGCAAAATTGAAAATGATTATGTGACACTTTCTGATTACCTTAAATTCATGCATACACCCTATTTGTTTCTAACAATTAAACCTCATCACTCCATAGCAATAGAAAAAGAAAGAAAAAAAAGAAAGGAAGGCCAAAATGGATAACAAAGGAGATTTGTGGCACAGCAGAGTCTTCCTTCTTGTCCGTTCAGAAATTATTGGATTGACCCTTTGAAGATTTTTCACTTGCCAACACAATGCCCCGTTTTAGAGCAAGCAAAAAGCCAACAAAAAGCGCATTTTTATCCAAAACAAAAATCGCCTTAGCAACAACAAGATGGTCATCACTAGTCTGTGTGGAAGGTGTTCAATGAGCTAGCTACCTTATTTCAACTTCTCCATGGCTTCTTTTCTTTCCTTATCTCTTCCCAACCTCAACATAATAAGGGCCTCCTCAGCAGCAAACACCTCTACCACCACCACCACCACTCTCCCCACTGCTGACTCACTCACTGAAAAATTTGGCAGAAAAGGCATCAAGTTCTTGGACTCTGATAACCTCCCCATTGTGGAGCTCACAGTCAGAAATGGCAGCTCCTTGAGGCTAACTATACCTGATGCTCATGTCACATCCTACAGACCAAAAGTTCATTGGAAAGACGATGGCTTCGAGGAGGCTCTTTACACAATTCCTGCCACTGAACCTGGTCCATACAAGGCTAAAGGTGGGGTTGGTTTGGTCATGAATGAAATACTGCAACCTGGAGCCAAAGGGTTGCTCCCTTCCACTTTAGAGTGGACTGTAACCGATGTTGACTCTGATGCCATTGATGCTCTCCAGGTACCCTTTTGATTCCCCTTTCTTATGCCACTTACATAGATTTTACTAAATGTACTGAACTTGTTCACCATGGTTTTCAGAGAACTTACATCAGGAAGTTAGTCTTTTTTTGCATGTTAAACTAGCACTGAAACTTGGTGTTTGCTTCTGTTCTATTTCCTTCAGGTTGAATTGAGCTGCACTAGTAGATTCTTTGAGCTCACATACATTGTGACACTATATCCTGTGAGCATGGCCACAGCAGTGGTGGCTAAGAACCTAGGTCCCAAGCCTGCCACTCTAACCAATGCTATACTAAGCCATTTTAGGTCTAAGACAAGAGCTGGAACAGCAGTTCAAGGCCTCAGAAGCTGCTCCTATATCCCTCACTCTCCTCCATCTTCTCCCTTTCAAATCTTGACTCCATCTGAAGCTACGTTATTTGAGCCTCCTAGATGGTTTTCCTTTGGTAATGAACCTGAAGTCAAGTTTGGCACGTGGGGTAAGCAAGATTTGACTATGACCCTCCTTGAGAATAAGATGAGTAGAGTTTATGCTGCACCTCCGGAGGAAAGATTAAAGACATTCTACAACACCCCTCCTTCCAAGTATGAAACCATTGACCAGGTTAGAATGCTTATCTAAGTATACCCTCTAATCAAACATCACTATATAATTATGTAATACTTTTTTAGTCTTTTCATTGATAAAAAGTAATGAGCTTTAGAATCTCATCAGAAACTACAAATATTTTTGTTTTGTGTTGAGAGACAAGAGCATATGTTGTTAGAATTTTGTTTCATGCACCAGATTTTGTGACAGCTTTTGCTGAATAGTTGGTGGTGGATTTTCAGGGACGTGAGATTTTCTTCAGGGTGATAAGAATGGGTTTTGAGGATATTTATTTATCAAGCCCTGGTTCCTTGTCACAGAAATATGGAAAGGGCTACTTCATCTGCACTGGCCCTGCTTCATTACTGGTGCCTGTGACTGTGAATCCTGGTGAAGAATGGAGAGGGGCACAGGTGATTGAACATGATAATTTAACATGATTAGTGTGTTCCAAAATCCACTGAGAAGTGTGAAATCGTGTATGACATGTGAATTTAAGGTATAACTTAGCTTCTCAGTAAAAAAATCAAACACAACATCTGCACCTTTCATTTTTCTCTTTCTCCCCTCATGCTTCACTCCATTTTTAATTTTTTATTAGTTTTTTTCTTTCTGGAGCAGGATTTGTGTTGTTCTTTCCTAAAATTATATATATTGTAATTTGGTCTATATATGTTCAATAGTGAAATGCCATATCAATAAAAGAAGTTACATAATGCTTGCACATTTTTCATTTCAATGTTCAATAGTATAGTTAAATAGTATATTGATAAACATGCTTGCAGATTTTTCATTTCAATGGATCCCTTGAATAAACTTTGGAGCCTAAACGATCAAAACTACTTCTAATACTGTTTTTGTTGTATTTGACATGAGATAGAACCTGTTATTTGAGCAAGAAGAACAAATTATGATTAAGCTAAAAAAATCATTAACCGTAATTTAAACTTTTAAGCATAAGCAACCTTTAACTAAATTTTTTAATAATAATATAAAAACTACAGATACATTAAAAAATCATTATGACTGTTGGAAAACTCTTAAAAAAAACAATGTTATTTTGAAATCCTTTTGTCATTTTTCTTTGTTATGTGGCTTTAAAAAATACTGTATTTTTCAGTTTTTGGCACAATGGACTGCACTAGAACGCATCCAAATTCTATATAAATTGTTAACGGTTAATTGAGTTAAGATTTTGACAGAATTAATTTACTAAATTCGGAATATTTAATTTTAGTATTTTTATCTTATCTGAGTGGAGCTCATTTGGGATGGTATTGTCGGTAATTGAGTTGATAATGTTGAACCCAATGGAGGTCCACCTGTAGGGTGGTGATATTTTGACATTACTATTCATCTTTGACACCGTTTAGCACTAATATATATTATTATTTTATTTATATATAATATTTTATTAACAAAATGCACTCTCAAATAGAAGTATAACATGAACAATGGTGTCAAACTATTATTTTCCAACATAGATCATACTCCCTCTAGACTAGGTCATAGAATCTTGTCATTTAAGATCATATATTTCTCTATAATGATATTGAATGTTAGGAAATTAGCATAATACATTACTTGAGACCAATTAGAACCAATCATAAACTAAAACTAGATTAACCATAATAAGACATTAATTGATAATAACTAGGGGTTGGGTGGTAGTAGATTCTGGTGAATCTGACCTTATTATCAAGTAGGTACATTTAGTTTTTTAATTGTTCTATTAATAGAGTGGTTTGTTGGTGAATCTAATTAACAAATTTTAGTGAAATTTCTCTCTTAATCTAGAGATGTTTTACATTTATTTTATTTTAAATTACATTTTATTATAAATAAGAAGATTCATTATTAAAAAAATGGATGATATTTTAAAGTAAACATAGGTAAAATGAGAAAAAAATATTAATAGTATCATATATAAAAATTAAGTTAAATAGTTAAAGTCTTTCTTCCATGAAAGCAAAAATATTATTTGATAAAATGTAAATTATTATTTCCTATTTCCAAATTTATGATATTTTTTTTTTCAATTCATCTTTCTTCTTCTACTTCTTCAACCATTTCTTCAATTTTCATGCTAATTTATTTTGGTAGATTTTCCTTTTTTTATCAATCTTATTATTTAAATATATACCTATTAAAATTTAAACAAATATTCCTCTTAATTTTCTTATTTAGACAGTTTCCTTTTCTATAATAAAATATTCATTTATATCCATACATCAAACATAATTTAGTAGGAAATAATAACTTTTTTAGTAATTCACTTACACATAAACATATACAATTATAAGTATATTCCTATATGAAATTTTGTCTCAAGTTGAATATTATATTTCACACAGACAAAAACATTTCATCTTAAGCAATTTTTTCCTTTAGCATATATCAGATCAAATAAACTTCAATTCTTGCAATTTTTTACCGTTTCCAACATAATTTTCCTTCTAAAAAGGATAACAATTTCAAATAAAAAGCCAATATAAATAAATGTCATCTTGATTTTCATATTCTTTATGGAAGGATTAATTAAAAGATTTACTATGTAGTTATCCTTAATGTCTATGGTCATACTTCTTTGAAAAAAAATGTGAATCTTTTTTATTCTATCAAGTTGTTGATCAAATTGAAATATAATATTTTTGGTATATTCTTTATGTATATCAGTTTAAAGTCTTGGTTTGGATTTATTTTTTAATTGATTTTCAATTAACTTATTAAACGAAGTGAAAATTGATATAATATTCTATCGTCTCTCATACAAAACATATATACTCATCATGATCAGGATTCAACTAATTTATATTTTTTAAACTCTCGATTTGTTGTGGTTAAGCGTATAATCAAAACTTTTATGGTGTTATATTTTTGTTATAACACTGGGGATTAGAGAAATTAATGGGATTGGATTTCAGTATCTGTACAATAAGGACAAAGAAAATATTAGAGCATATGCTATATGCAAAAATAAAGGCAAAGTAGTTTATCAATACTCTTAGTTTTGACATCTCATTTAATTGAAGAGACAAAAAAAAAAAAAAAAGTTTTAGAAGGGAG
>Ga0209489_108146_pt1 | contig 14702 bp, 5 predicted proteins | sample SiratrowhiteBW_FD_187527 | JGI IMG/M metagenome (GOLD analysis project Ga0209489, IMG submission 187527) | Root nodule microbial communities of legume samples collected from California, USA - Siratro white BW (SPAdes) (version 2) | ecosystem: Host-associated > Plants > Roots > Nodule | place: USA... | reverse complement strand
AGAAGGTAAAAAAAAAAAACAAAAAAATTATATATAAAATTAATATGATTCAATTAAAGTGTTAACAAACTTTAATATATGTTTATAATATAATTTAATATAAACAAATATTAGGATTTGAAATTTATCTTCCATTAAACTTTCAACTCAATTTTTTGTTATTATATTTGCACAGTAACTCTAAGTTAACAAAATTGTCTGTATATGCTCATATTTATTCAACATAATTATCATAAATGTTCATATTTATACAACATAATTTTTGTAACATATACCTTAATAACTTATAGGACAGGTGATGATGTATCCTGTTATTGAGCTTGAAACATTATTTAGATATCTTTTTTTATACTAATTTTATTAAAAACTAAATTACAATTTGTAAAATAAGATTAAATGATCTAATGTAGTCACACCATATGGTAATTCTGATGAATCCAGTTAAATATATGAATTAATAATCTTACCAAAAATTTTGTTCAATCCATCTTCATACATTTAAGGTTATGCCTTTTACTAAAATATAAATATTATTAAGGTTATGTTTTTTTTACTAAATTATAAATATTATTGAGAATATAAATCTTAAATCAAAATATTTCGAGATTCTAAAATCTGTCTTTGATACACTTCACCCATACTTTAAATCTTCAAACTACATTTTCCAAATTTTCTTTGATACAAATAAAAATATTATAACAAGTTATATAAAACGGTTGTTCAGGATGAGACTTAAATGAGTTTACTTTCAAAGATTTCTAAACACTTACTAGATAACTTCACATAATAATTTCAAACAAATTTAAATATATCATGTAATTCTTGAAAGAAGGAGAAGCCAATGAACACATGTAAATACTATTTACTACAAATTATCTATCTTTTATGAATGAAAAAACATTAAAACAACAATTGCAAAAATTTAACTCTGGTGCAGCCAGCAAACATATGAATCTAGATAATACAAAGGTAAAAATAAAAATAAATCAAGGATACAATTAATTTATTATTATATGTCTATATGTCAACAAAAATGATTTAAAAATGCTTTTCCAGAGAAGAAAAGGAAATTGAAATGATTGCCTTTAAGAAGAAACCTAAAAGTCTAAAACACAAAATTATTACCTCTTTTAGGAACATTTTTAAAAAATTATTACTTTTAGTGACAGATTTCATTTTATGAGCGTGGGGAGAACGCAATATGAGAAGGCGAATATATATATATATATATATATATATATATATATATATATATATATATATATAAAAGAATTGGTGAAGGAGTAAGGGAAAGAAGACAAAATAATTTGAAGGGCGAAAAAGAAAAGAAGAGGCATGGGAGTGACGAAGGAAAACGTAGAAGCAACCTTGAAGGCCAAACTCAACCCTTCTCATCTTGTAAGTCTTTCTTTCTATTTCACTTCTTCACTCAAACCTACTGTCTTTGTTTGTTCTTTTCTTTATCAAATTCACAACCATTTCACCCTTTTTGCATGCTATGCTACCTAATAAGATTGTAGGTTGCTCATCTCCTCCTTTTACTAATTTATTTACTGAGTTCTAATTAATTTTTGACAAGAGTTGTCCAATTCACCGTTATCCAAGTTCTGCATTCAATTGAGGTCTCTTTTTTTGCTTTTACCCAAATCCCAGAATTGGTTTCGCTCTGTGAAAATTGCTTCTTTTGTAGTATTGGCTGAGAACCTAGAAATTTGAAGACTTGTTTGGATCAGCTTCTCTATAAGCATTGTAGTTTTTGAAAAAGAAAATAAAGAAAATTAAAATAAGTTTTTGAAGAAGGTAAAATTAGGGTAGGTATAAGTTAATTTCTAAACATTTTGTAAGCTTATGGAGGAACTAATTTTATTTTTCTTCTCTTAAAAGTGGCTGTGGAGAAATTTTTCCAATCAGCTTCTTACTTTCCAGCAATAAATACTGAATGGATTGGTTTATCTAGAGAACCAATGAATTGGTTTGTGGGTAGCAATTCATGGTTAAGTTGCGAATTGTGTCACTTCCATGCTTGTAGAGTCAAGAAAATGACAGTAGGAGATGAGATAGACAGGTAGGGCACTGTAGGTAGAGTCAAGTTGGGTAATGGGTGAACTTGGAGTTGATGAAGATGGAATGGGAAGAGGAGAGATGTAGCAGCCCTACTGGAGAATGGGCTTGCAGCACTATTGGGAGGGAGTGAGAATGAGAATGCCCAATGAACTCCAATTGCTCTGTGCAAATGATGATGGTTGTGAATGTTTATGTCTGTGTGTCCAATTCTTCTTCGATTTCATTGTATCTTTGTGTATTTCTCTTTGATGGGTGTGGGAGAGAAAGAAACCCTTGCATCACAAGGCAAGTACAAAAGCACACCACAACTGACAAGTATATGCCCACGTACTTGGCAAAGTGGCATACAACATATCTAAATAAATCTGCAACATCGCCCGAATTTATATCTTTGGCTGTCTTATTTCTTTTCCACGGTTATACTGCGTTGTTCTTGTGCTATGCTCCTTTTAATGAACATTAGTAATTTTTTGTCCCGAGTTATATCCATATTCCATTTTTTTGTTGCACAAACACGGAATGATTTTGTGCAAACTATCTCCCTCGCCAACTAGGCTGACCCATGCAGGGTAGTCAGTTATTTGTCTGACTGCAACCTTTTCTAGATATCAAAGAGTCACTGACATATAAACTTTCTTCTCCTACCAAGTTTATTACCTTTGATATTTAAGAATACATGGTTCATGGTGCTTCTACTTATCTCTTGGATCTTGGTTCTCTAGGTAATGCATTTAAATTTTATGCAATCTAAAAATTTCATGTTCTATAGGCTAGCTGTTATTATCTATGGCTATCAGAAATCCATATAACAATTTTGGAATTTCCTTTGACATTTGACAGTCTGAATGACTTATACAGCTACCTTGGATTTACTGTTGGATCTTGATGCTTTCCACATTCCAATCTTATTGTTGCAAAAAATTGAATTGCTTCATTACAAAAACTTCTTTCAGTATGTTAACGGAGAGCTTCCCCCTTGCGTGTCAGATGGGGTCTGTAATATGGAATTGTTGTGCATTAATGTGAAAATTTGTTAAACTTCAAGGGGTTATTAAAAGGGTTTAGGGATTGTCTGTTAATTCTAGCTCCTTTTAATAATGACATAGTTTGTCTAAGTTCATGGGAGTTACATGTAACAGAACAAATTTTATGCACCAAAGATGAAATGTGCCTATTTCAGGGGTGTACTGAGTTTGACACTCACTTTTCTTCGATTTTTTCCGTTCTAATTTTATTGTATTTGTGTTTCAGGAAGTGGTTGATACATCTGGAGGGTAAATTTCTTTCCCCTTACAGACCTTGTGTCCTCTACTTATAGCACTGCTTGCTTCCTCCCTTTTTTATCTTACAATCCTGAAGTTTCCTGTTGTGGCTATCAGGTGCGGTGCTAGTTTTGTAGTGGAGATTGTATCAGAACAATTTGAAGGCAAAAGGCTACTGGAGAGGCATCGAATGGTGAATGCTGCCTTGGAGGAGGAACTGAAAGAGATCCATGCTCTCTCGATAAAGAAAACTGTTACCCCAGAGCAGTGGAAACAACAGCAAGAAGCCAACCAATCAAATGCTGCTGCCTAGACCATATGTTTCGGTTACAATAGTAGTTACAAATAAGAAATCCAGTCTGTTGCTGACAGCTGACAGTGTGTTTATGGATTCTAGCTCTATGTATGTTTATCGACACTCAAATTTGTAATTGTAGTACTTAAGTTTACAAAATTTCTTTCTTTCCCCTACTTATTAAGTAATGCCGCCCTCTTCGGCTAGGAACTTTTACCTCAGCTATACTTCGTCGGGCTAACCCCTTCGAGTAGAAACTTTGAAATCATTTGTAGTCATAAAGCACCCTCCTTTCGTGCCACTAGTGATCGTGGCTTCTAACCTATTTTAACAAGTATGAATCTCGGTTTCTATTTGCGTGTCTAAAGACAATCTTTTTTGTGTCTTAGAAGATTTTATTTCTTACTGCATTCTTTCTATGAAAAATGTTGACTTACAAAATTTAGTTCAATTCAATTGAAGGACTTGCCACTACGTCAAGGTTTTACGAATTGTTGCCAGATCTTGTGCATTAGAGACACTTGAGGTTACACAATTGGATGTCTTTAGCGCTGCAGTTTTCCCTGTTTCACATTTGTGTCAGCTTATGTCACTAGCAGGTATACACACAAGAGCTTCAGAGACGTCTTTGCACATGTGCACTTTCTATGTAACTATCTAAGTCGCATGCCAACTCAATCAATTCATAAATGTTCTGGACAAGAATGTTGTATGCAGCGTGAAAGGCCAAAGCCAATTCCTAAATGTTAAGTAGTTTTTATATAGAAATTTCACATAATAAAGGTCTTTTTTTTTTTTTTTTTTTTTTTCTCAATCTGCAAAATAAGGGTTGAAAACCACTTTCCGGTCTGAAATTTTTGCTATTGGAACATGGGTGACGTAGAAGACCACCGTATAATAAGGTGTCTTTCAACTGGATCTCGTGTCCTTGGATTGGGAACTTCTAAGCCACAAGTCTCGATAGACCTATCCACAGCCTTTGTACAAAAGGATGCAAACGTGTCATAGTTTCCCTTCGGCAGAAAATTTCTGCCTAATAACTCCTCATCACCAAAAGAGATAGAACAACCACTCCACATGAAGATTTAATGGTCACTAACCTAGTCCAGCCTCCAGTGACAGATTCCCATGTGAGTCCTCTCATTTGTCGAACCATGAATGCCATGAAGCTACAAAATTTTGTAAACACCTCAAGATTTGGTGAGAGACCATTGTGGTTTAGACCCGTTACAATCATTAAAGTTGCAGAACACAATTCTGGGTCAGGCTTAATTGAGCTTGAAACACTTGCTCAGAAGAAAAGAGAGCTTTACCAGGCGGTGGAAGGTACACACTTGTTTTATTTTCATCTCCCTTTGTTATTTCAGACTCGAAAAAGAGTAATATGATTGAAGGGGGTTGCAAACAAACGTTTTTCAAGGAATCAATAGGGGAATTTTCGGAATGCCATCTGCCAAGAAATCCGAAATTGAAAGTCTGGTGCAGCAGCTAGAATCTCTGAATCCTACTCCATACCCAACTCAAGAACTTGAGACGGTAACATCAATCCTTCTCATTGACATTCGGAAGCTAAAATAGTATGTGTTTAGAGTTCTTATATTTAGAAGAACAAACACCCCATTTGACACCACTGATTTCTCTCTTCTTATCTCATCATATCACACACACTTCTCTTTAATCTTTCTCTCTCTCCAGGTGTCTACCAGTATTAGTATCATGGAACATTTTTCATGTTTTGATCATGGGCAGGTAGCTGGGTGTTGGAGGCTTGTTTACAGCACAATATCAATTTTGGGATCAAAGAGGACAAAGTTAGGCCTCAGAGACTTTATCTCACTGGATGATTTTTTTCAGACTATTGATATATCCAAGGTAAAAAGATTATGAAGTTCTCAATTAATGTATTATGTGGCTTTGTTTTTTACTTAGACTTGATATTTTAGTTGATATCATAGCTGTTCACAGTTTCATCTATTTTAAGTTTAGTTTCTAATGTACTGAGTTTAAACACTGGTAATGTGATTTGAAAATGGAGAGCAAAGCAGTTAACATTGTGAAGTTCAGTGCAAGGGGATTGAGTTTGTTGTCTGGAGAGCTCAGTATTGAAGCCTCTTTCAAGATTGCTTCCACAACAGTTAAAACTCCACTCCTTATTTCCTCACTTTTTTCTCTGTTATAACATTACCAAATTACTTCCTAATTAGTTACTATTTGAAAATTCACAGAGGGTTGACATTAATTTCGAAAATTCAACTATCACTCCTGATCAGGTATGTTATCCATAAATTATTATTTGAAATTTTTTGCGTTAATTGTGACATGATATTAATATGTATAATTTTGAAATGAAAATAATGCATTATGAAAAAAAAAGTGACCTTATATTTTATACATTTTATTTGTATGTGTTTTTTTGTATAGTTAAATTATTTTTCCTCCTTGCATGGCAGTTGATGAATGTGTTTAGGAAAAATTATGATCTTCTGCTCAGTATCTTCAATCCAGAGGGATGGCTGGAAATCACGTATCCTATAAAAGTCTTCACTTACTCCTTTTCAATTCAAATTTAAATTATATTGGTTAAATCCATTTTTAATAATTTCGATTTTTATAGAAAAGTTAATTACATATTTAACCTTTCAATTTTCTAAAATTAAATAGCTGCGATTTCTTGCTATTAATATTGATTGATGTTGTTGTTGTTTCTGAAGTCTATTATGGCATAGATATGTTGATGATTCGATGAGAATAGGAAGGGACGACAAAAGCAATATCTTTGTACTGGAAAGAGTTGATGATGATAGTAATGACTCCTAACTATTTCTGTTCCTCTTTAATGTTCAAAATTAATACTATTGCCACCCATTTTTGTATCCTTGCACATGCTCTTGATTTCAGAATTTTGTTGCCCAAAATGCTTATACAAAACTCTCTTATCATTGTGCTAAGATCAATATTTGGTTCTTATATGTTTATTTCAGATTTAACTTTATTTCTATCTTTATTCAAATATTACTGTTTATTTTTTTCATTCATCAGTTTTAGTTTTTCAAAGCACATTTTCATTAAAATGTTATAGTAGTCATCAGTGTACTTTTCTCAAGCACAAGAGCCCTCTTAATAAAAAAAATGAAGTAATTGAGGTGATCTTAAAATTTGCAAAATATAAAGAAAAATAAAAAATTTGATACTTAAGAAAAAGTAATTATTAAATCTTTAACAGGATAAGGAAGAAGAGGAAAACGAGTTGAAAAGAAAAGAAAGCAGTGTGAACAGTGAAAAAGCGGTGCAGATAGCAATAACTTAACACTTTTTCTTATAAGAATCCAAGTATTAAATATCTTATGATGCTTTAGTGACATCTTACTTTTCCTTTGCAAGCATTTATCTATTATTTGTGTAGAGTTTGGAAACTTAGTAAGGAAAAAATATTTGTTATAATTTTGTGAATATGCAAATATAAAAAGGACATATGTGAACAAAATCGGATTTATTGTGAGTAGGGTCTTTCAATGTGTATAATGACATCTAATTTTTTTATTTTTTATTTATAAATATTTTATTATTTTTAATATATATTATAAATATGGTGACATTAGATTCTTTATTATAGAAATGATTGTATTCTCCTTTCAGAAAAAATATTTAATATCATTTTTAAGTCTTTTCTTTTTATAAATTTTCGTTGGTATTTTAAAGAGTACGAATTATATTTGTCATGAAATGACTAATTTTTTTTTTATGATTATATGATTTTATCAGTTTTGCTTTATATTATGTTTAAAATTATGTAGAAATTAAACTTAGAGACACCCTAATATTATTTTTTACAATGAGCTCAACCCAACTGAATTTCATTGATGTAGATGAACCAAGTTGATTTTATTTAGTACACTTAATTAAAATTGATTAGGTAACACGTTTGTGAATTTCAAACTCTATGAATCATATTCGAGATAACTCAATCTGATTTTATCGTAAAAATCTAATAAAAATATTATTTATCTAATGATTTTATTAAATGAGTACGAATTATATATGGATTAATAGTAATCTCATAATCTTATAATTGTTAAAAAATACTAAAAATATTTGTATTAATTTTTTTAATAAATTATTTGTTTAAATTACTCAGAGAAAAAATCTAAAAGTCAATCCAACTCAATTAAATTCAACCAAAACTTATACACTTATTATAAGAATACCACTACACTTGATTCGTGCATATATTTTTTATGCCGTCTAAATTTTTTTAGTTATTGAAAAGAAGATTCAACTGTATCAAAGACGGCTTGAACGGGTCAAGCAAGAAATGATTTGACAACCCAACTTCTTCAAATAAATAAGGAAAGTTCCAAATTAGAAGAGACGGTTTGAAAAGATTTTATCATAACTCCAACTAAATAAGAAAAAGACGAAAACAAGTCTCATGGCATAAATAACATAAGGTAATAGAACAAATACTTATTGTTAACCTTCAATTATTAAAGTTCTTTCTTTTTCTGTAACAAAAACAATTGAGAGTTTGTATAATTTAGCACTTGATTAACTTCCCTTCACATATTAATATTATTGCTATAAACATTATTAATACATTATGAATTTATATTTACATTATAATATAATACATCAACAATCAATCAATTGTATTAATTAATATATAATATTAAATATAAGGTGGATAGTTGTACTTCTTCTTTTCTCTCTTTCTAATTCTTCCTTGGTTTTTTTATTACAAAACTATTTTTCATCTTTTTTAAACTAATTTGATTGGTTATAAGGTGATAGAATGTAAATTATATACAATAGAAAAAAGATCAATTTAAAGTTGTTTTTCTTTTCATATCTTTAATTTTTTACTCTATATATGAGTATATATTGATTTATATTTTGGCTGATTTTGTGACAATCTAAATTTTTTTATGTATTTTAAATTTTCATACAAACAACTTTTACGTAAAGAAGTTATTTTAAATTATAAGTAAATTTTATTATGATTATGAAATATGGTCCATATTAAAATGATTGAAGTTATCTTTGTATGTTATGTTTGAATTTGGATTGAATTGGTTGATAGTAAATGTTTTAGGAAAGACTAATAAGTTAAATACAGTTTATTTGACTAACTTATAAATTAGTTTGACCAACACAAAAGTAAATATTTCAAAGTAGATTATTTTGAACTTCTAATTCATAAATTAATAAGCTACTTCAACTAGCTTGCAACTTATTTACTTTTCTTTTATTATTATTTTATATTTTAATATATATATATATATATTAATTAATCTTAATTTATTTTTACTCATTATTACTATTTCAATTTTATGAAGGTAATTGGTTATTGCATTACTTTAATATTTCTTGGATTGTATTTTTTTTAAAAACTCTTATACAGTTCGAATTAAAAAAAAAAATTAACATCACAAATTGAACTAACAAATATTTTATAAGATGATACTATGCTAAAATTTGAAATTCATATGAATTAAAAAGAATAACGTGTTTAATAAAAGTAATTAAGTTGTGAAATTTTCAATTGTCTCTGAAAAAGAATCGACAATGTTTGCGGATAAGATATTGAACACATGTCTCATCACAAACTAACCATATATGCAATCATAGTGTAGTTCACATTATAAGAAGTGTTTGAACCATGAGCCTTGTGTGAAGTAATTGAAGTAAGATTTAACAATCAGATGTCACCAATATCATCACAATAATTAAGCATTGAACACATATAAACATTTCAGTATGATAATTATTAATTTGAGCTCACTTATACATGTTTGAAGGAATTGTATAGTGATAAAAAATGTATGTATTTGAAGTTGAGGAGTGGGAAGCAATACCAAAACGTGAGACCAACTAATGAGTAGAAATACATAGAAAATCTACCAAATGCCTGTCACTCCAACTCCCACCCAGCTGGAATAACCACTTCAATCTCTACAAAATATATACAAATGTTCTTGTACAACCCAACATCATAATAAAATACAAAAATATTATACCAAAGTTTCTCTATACATTACTTTGTATACAAACTTATTTTATTTTTTACTTTTTTTTTTATAAAAATTATGGTATAGAAACTAACCAAAAATTTATTTTGAAATTATATATATATTTTTTCAGTAGTGAATCAATTAATGTAAAGTGATAGCTGACTTCTTAATATACATTCAACTAACTTCTTAATATTATTAGCTATTATTATTATTATTTGTGATACGAATTTTTTTTTTTATTATTTGCAAATGCCGGCTTTAACTATTTCATTTTTATTATTTTTGCCTTTTGTACTTAATAAAAATATAGCACGATTTGAATCATTGTCTACAACTTGAAAGCATTTTTTACAATTTTTAAATATTAAAATTAAATAAATTTAGAATTTAGAATTTAAAATATATTTAAATGTAAAATTAAATAAAGAAAAAAATAACGCATTTCGTTGTGTTCTTTTGTCTCGCCTTTCTTTGTCGGAATTTCTTAATATATTCTTATACTATGAAATTTCACTAAAATAATAGTTTCGTATTAAAAAGTTCAAAACACTGTTCATTAAAGTCTCGTAATATTAACAATTTAATGATTATCTGACATTTATATTTAAATACTTAAAAATTATTCCATAAATGTATTCACATTTAAGCTGTTTAATAAAATTTCTCTTTTCTGACCACTAATAGTAATGATGTATTTGAATGAAAGAAAAAAATTATAGGGAAGAATATTTTTTGTTTAATTGAAAAAAAGAAAAGCAAGAATAGATAGAAAATGATTTTGAATTATTATTATATTTGGGGGGTTTTGTTACTGGGTGCGTGGTTGGTCTGTGGGGACAGAACAGAACATAAGAGAAGAGAGGAACAGAGAGAGAAGAAAAGCTACTACAAACTATGGTTTTAAATTGCTTAAGCTTTTTGAGCCACCGCATGCTCTTCTCTTCTCTTCTCTTTCTCTCTCACTGCCATTGATTTCGCCGCACGTTCCTCTCCTCTTTATTTTCGCAATCTTTCTTTTGGGAGTCAAAACGACAAACCCGACAAAAAGTCTCAGAAACCACACCAATGGGAGGATGTGCGACCAAGCCCAAGGTTTCCAAGGAAGATTCCCAAGGGAACCCCAAAGCACCTCAACCACAACCTGAACCTCAACACCCAACCAATGACCCCCTCCAAACCAAAGAAACTAGCCAAGACAACCTTAATGTCAACGAAAACCTCGACGAAGACCAAGCAAACAAACGACGCTCTCTCAGCTTGTTGTTCAAGGAGGTACGCACCTCTCAACAACGCTTCACTTTCCTTTCATTTTTCTTCATTTTTTCTCGAAGCAACCTTTTATGAATTTCCGATTATTTTATTCTCCTGGTCAAATTTCCGATTCTATGAAATATTTGCACTGACTGTGTGTGTCTGAAACTTTATTTAATTTTTCAAAAAATTGATGGAATGAATGGAGAGTAGTGGTAGAATTATTGGTTTTGGTTGTTTGCTCCTTTTCTGGGTAATCAGATTTTGGTGTGTCATTCCGTTCCATCCGAAGAAAAGGAAATGCTCACTTACTTGCACCTTTAACTCATTCACTGCAACTTTATCGTACTCGTTCTTGGTCCACTTTGCACCTTTACCCAACAAAATCACCGTTGTCCCGGTTTAATGGAAAAAAATTTAGGGTAGCTGCTTCGTACCTACCCCTACTCCTACCCCTAGCCCGATCATGCACATCTACAAACATTTATCAATATCTTTTAATTTTTTTTTTCATCACCTACTCCACTTCTTGTTCTTTCAACCAACTTTCAACCAATATCTGTGTGAAAGAAACATAACAAATCCTAAACAAAAATCATGACACTGACTTGTAAATTAATCGATACGTGTTTTAAAGGGACTGTAAAGATTAAAATTAATCGTCTTAAAGACACCGAATACATGACAAAGAAACGTGGATGCCCCATGGTTTGGATCCAATGATCACGTTTACCGCTATCATCGTTCTCATGTTTTCATAATAGTGTCAGAAACATCAATGATTGCGAACAAAATGCAACGACAGAGTTTTGAAGTACACATTATGAGGGTATTTGATTGCTAGATTAAAATTTAGGATTCAGAAAATATATTCTATATTTGTTAGTGCTGGCCGATTTTACTTTGTTTCTCATACATTATATATAAGAAATAATAAAAAATGTTTTTACTGCTAATTTTTATAATTTTCGAAACAGTAAATAAAGTGATGTTTTATAATTAAGAATAAAATAAGTAATAAAGTACAAAACTTTTTTTCTTAATTTTGAAATCTTGTAATGAATTTATCTGTCTTCCTTTTTGGAGAAGAACAAAATAATAGAAGTCAAAAGTTTGACTATTACAGAAGTGGAGCCTGGACAAACAAATGGACCTAGAAATGTTATCGTCTCCATATATATTTATGCATGATTGGCGGTGTGGATGTCGTACTAATAATGCTTGATGTAAACCATGGATCTTAACTTGTTTTGTTTTGTACCATGTAGTATTTGGTAATAATTAGAATATGGTTTTCCCTAAGCCAATTGTTAGCGTGTTTTGCGCCCTAAATTTGATGTCTTGAATTTCCCAAACTCACTGTGGATTTATTTAATCAAGGCCCAATGGGGAACACTATTGTTTTCTTTTTTTGGAAAAGAAAAAAGTTGGAATGAAAGTAAGCTGATTTTTTAGGTTGTTTAGGATGAGAAAAAAAAAGATGAAAAGTAAAGTGCGGAATATGAAATATTTTTAAAATAATAAACCTTTATAAAATATTTGTTAATTTTATCATTTAAATATTATTGAAATATTGACACTATAAATCATGTTATACATAATTATTTTTATTTATGTGTTTTGAAAATAAATTCTGAATAAAATAAAATATTCTTTCCAAAATAAGATTCTAAGTTATGGTTTAGATTGTTACTCTAGAGCATTTAAGATTATCTTTGTCTACAAAGAATCTTCTACCTCTTGCCTCATTTCTCTGGTCTTGTTTCGAGAAGTTGCGAAAGTTCCTTCTTACTACTTGATTTCTGTTTGTTATCGAAAGGATTTGGAAGAAATTCATTTTTTTGGTTTTCATTTCTTTCTCAGAACTTCTTTCCATTCTCTTTAAGCTCGAACATGATATTAGCATTTTTTTTTGATAGATTTGAAATTGGAACCAGAGAGGATGAAAAGCCAATAAAATTATTTCTCTTCCTTCATTTGGTTATATAGTGACCGGGGAGAAAAAAATAAACAATAAGTGAGCCACAATTTTGAGTGTTGTTTTCAAAATGGAAAGAAAATGAGAGCAAATGTGATTGATATATGAGAAAACTTGTAAGAACTATTGAATTGATTACAGTATAAGTTTCAAATTTAACATCATAAATAAATTTTTGTTTTATAATCTTTATCAAGCAAGTTCCTAACTTATGTTTAGATTTGCAAAAAATGAAAAAAAAAAAAAAAAAAAAAAAAAAAAACGGAAGAAGTGAAGGAATATACAAAATTTCTGCATCAGTTCCTACTTGATCGTTATCCAACCATTCTAAAGAGACTATTTCTAACTCCTCTTGCACGCAGCATATCCACTAATGTCATTCCTTTCCACTTTCTTATCTTTTCTGGTTTATAACTTTGTGTGTGTTGCAGAATGAAGATTCTAAGGTTTCCACAGAAAATGAGAAAACCACAGTGGAGGAGACTGTGAAAGAAGTGTCAGAAGGCAAGAAACCTGCTGAGGATACTAAAAGCAACGAGCCAACAGTTAAACCAGAATCTCCAAAACCAGAGGAGAAGCTGTCCGAGGAAAGTAAAAGCAATGAATCCCCAAAACAAAAATTTGAGACTGTGAAGATAGAAACACCACAAACTGAGAAACCTTCGGAAGGAATTCTTATCAATGAAGCAGCTAAGGAGACAGTGAAACTAGATTCAAAATCTGAGAAACCTTCAGAGGTAACTAGCATAAGTGAACCAGCCAAGGAAACAGTGAAACTAGAATCAGAAGCTGAGAAACCTTCACAGGTAATTAGTATAAGTGAACCTGCCAAGGAGGCAGTGAAACTAGAATCAGAAGCTGAGAAACCTTCAGAGGGAACTGGTATAAGTGAACCAGCTAAGGAAACAGTGAAACTAGAATCAGAAGCTGAGAAACAATCTCAGGAAACTCATATAAATGAACCTGCTAAGGAAACAGTGAAACCAGAACCAGAAGCCAAGAAAGCTTCCGAGGAGAAGAATCAAAGCAGCGAGCTAGTGAAGGGAGAACATGTAGAGCTTATTGAACCATCAGTAGCAGAAAAGCCAAGTGGGGAATCGGAGAAGAAGGGTTCGGAAGCTGAAACATTTAAAGAGAGCATAAACACAGAGGCAGCTCTTCCTGAGGAGAAAGTAATTGAAGTTGTTCCAACTGATGCGAAGTCTGTGGAGAAGGTAACAAAGGTTGCTGATGCTGGTACTGACAATCACTGAAACCTTAAATCTGAACGAGAATCATGAACAATTAGAAACATTGCAGAGTTCCAGGTTGTTCTTTGTTTCATCCCAACCCAATCATTGTGTGAGATTTTCCATCTACATTTTCCTTGTCCTCGTGTTCTTTATTTTTTTTTTTTCATATATAGTTCGCAGAACCAATTTTTGTTGTTGTCAATCCATTTTTTTTTCTATTCTATCATTTCTTATCTGTATTGGTAGGTCAAGTCCGACAATGTAAATTGTAATTTTGTTGTGAACTGCAAGTGGGAATTCCGTGGAACTTTGTGCAATACTACAAGTAGTGTACGAATGTTACATGAACTAAGGGTTTAGTATATTACTCTATACATCATATATGATAAATGTTCGTTTTATATAATTAAAATGAATAATAAATAAATATTTGAAATCAATCAATAAATTAATTATGCAATTGTAATAAATAAATTTTAATTACGCTATACAACTATTCTTTACAATATTTTTTTATTAAAAGACGCAAACGAAAATTAATTTAGATAAAATATGATGTGTTGAAAGAGAGATACATAGTTAAAAATTATGTAAATAGAGATAATATAT
>Ga0209489_108142_pt1 | contig 14706 bp, 8 predicted proteins | sample SiratrowhiteBW_FD_187527 | JGI IMG/M metagenome (GOLD analysis project Ga0209489, IMG submission 187527) | Root nodule microbial communities of legume samples collected from California, USA - Siratro white BW (SPAdes) (version 2) | ecosystem: Host-associated > Plants > Roots > Nodule | place: USA... | reverse complement strand
ATGACTAAGTCATTAAGAGCTGATAGATTCAGAAAGCTTAGAAGACTACTGAATGTTGTTTGTCTTTAAATGTTTTTTTTGTAGATTTTGAATTAGGGGAGAGTGTTGAAGATTGACTAATTCAAAAAGTTTAAAAGTGAGAATAAACTAGTGGTTAGTATGTTGTGGATACCACTATAAGTAGAGATTTTGTGTGTAAGCATAGATACATTCAAATAATAGAAAGTTTCATTTTTCTCCCAGTTTTGTATTCTTCTGCTTCAGTTTGTTTAGCATTCATTTTTTTTCTTTTCTCCAACAGTCATTTTATATGACGCCTAAGTTTCTCTAAGTTATTTATATTGTTTTGAAGAAAACTCATTTCAAATCATTTCTTAAATATATCATATTATATATATATATATATATATATATATATATATATATATATATATATATATCAAATTTTAAATTAAATAAATATATAGTTATCGTAAAAAATTACTTTATTGTAAATAAAAAATTATGTACATAAATATTCAATTCTGTTAGATAACAACTATATTTCATAAAATTTATAAATTAAACGATTTTCTTTTTACCTTAATATGTAGTTGAAATGTGAACCTATAAACTCTGTCCAAAGAGGACTGGTACTCAATTCTCAACTATTGATAAGTATAATAATGCATATTATATTAAAAATATATTATATAATTATATGTGTTTGATAATATTAAATATCAATTTATAAACACATCTTGATCATGATGACTTTGTAAACATTTACAGTTAAAAAATATGACGACTTTGTCATAAACTTTCCCCACAAATGCAGATGAAATATATAATTTTTTTTTAACAGTAAAAAATAATAAAATAAAAGAAACATTTAAGAGGTGTTTCAACTCTTGTATACCACAATCTATTCAATAATAAGTGTCACAATTATCAAAACATTAATTTATACAGAATGATCCTTTATTAAACAGATAAAAAATCAGGATATTAGCTACACCTAAAAAAGAACAGAATCAATATCGAGAAAGAAGAATACACACCAAATACAAACAAATACAGAACCACGTACATAGTAGGGAGGGGGCCATCTAACCATACCTCAAGAGTTATTATGTCAATGATTGGAAGCACTGCACCGAAAAGAAATTCTAATCCGAATAAGAAAATGTAGTTATCTTCATCTTGTACTTAGCCCATAACCAGCCCTTAAGTTAAGTTAGACTAAAGATTTCATCAGTATCCACAACCCCACCTTTAAATACCACCTTAGTTTTGTGATTACATACTTTCGATACAATGGCTACCTACAATCATTTCCAGGCTCTATCAACGTTTTGCTTTTGACCAAATAAACAAAAACTCTGAAAATTTACAAGAGTTACCTGATATCTAAGAATTTATTTTATTCGACCACGTCATACTTTTCTTTATTCTTTATCACCAAAAAATTATTTACCATTTATACTTTTCATTCTAGTACAATTGTCTTAAACTTATATATGTACACTATTTCTTCCTATAAATAAATGTTCTAAAAACACACAAAAAATTGTGTAGGAACATTGTTGATGTCAAAATATAAATCGGGAAAAGAAATGATATGCATATTTGGTGTCCTGAATCTCAACTTCATTACCCAACAATGCGATGGTCCCTTCAAAGGGGATCCGAATCTCCTTTCTGCCCTTTTTCTATTTTTGTTGGGTTTTACCAATCTTTCACGGCTCTTCAAAGTTCAAACGCAACATGCATGGGTGATTGGAGTACGATGTATATCATTTAGCTTACCTGGTTTTGAGGATAATGCCAAGTACTTATCGAATTAATTTAGGAGGAAATATAAAAAAAGGAAAAATTGGAGGTGGAGGGTTTGAGCACTACTAAAAATTGAAGCCAAGTGGTCTTGTCATTCTTTTCCACCATAAGGTTATGGTTTAGGTTTAGGTGGCAAGTGATGACTAAAGACTTAGGGAAAAAAAGTGATTTTGCTTGTAATGGAAGAGGCCAAGTTTGCTTCTGTGGCTGAAGTTGTGGTGCATCAGGAAGTGACGGAAAATTGAGTCCATTTACCTTCCTTTGGGGTTAGTGCACATGATGGACCATGCATGATCACTATTGCTGTTAAAGGAAACTTGCTCCATGCATTTGTAGAAACCCTTTACACTATCCTCAAACCAATTCTTATTAAACAAGTTGAATTCAAGTTTACATCAACTTGTTTCAGTTATTAAACGTGTATGGTTAGGAATTAGATAACTTTTCCTAGGCAGTTTTCCCAAAAAGTTACCAGAGTAATTCTTGTTGGCATTGCTGCCACCATGCATTAACATGTTAGTGAGAGGGTAGAAAAGACTAAAGATTTCTTCTTCAGCAATGAAAGTTGTAAAAGATTAAAGATATAAAAAAAGTTTCAAAAGTTTTCTCTCTTTAGTTTATTCAGAAACAAAATAATGGAATCCTGAAACCCCCACTAACCTAAATCTCATCCTTTTTGTGCTGCTTTACATGTCCTTCGGGTGTGCACTATATGTCGTGGTTTAACCAAGTAACATGAAACATCCAAAATTGCATTTACTTCTCCTTTTAGATTCCACCCTAGATTAAGTTGAAAGTGACAACCTCTGACAATTGTCCCAAGAACACGCTTAAAACTATTTGAATATCATCCAATGTTAGAAACACCATACAAATCGCCTTTCCTAGAACATTCATCCCATTATCTCAACTATGAACAATATATTTGTTAATGAAGAAGTGATATATTAATAACATATTAAATAATTTTCTTTTGTGATATTATTATTATATTATTATACCGAGTTGTCAAAACATAGTTTATTTTTAAAGTTTTATCAGACCAACAAGACGTAAGGACCAAAATCTATTGGCTTGTAAGAATAGTATTCTGGTCTAGTTAAGCACACTTCGTGATCTTTTTACTGAAGCACCTTTTACCTTAAAAATAATAAAAGACTATTGGATCTGACGTATCACTGACAAGAAGTTACAGAGTTTCCCAGCCATACAAACCCACTCGAGATATTAAATATATTTTACGTGGCACGCACATGATGTTCAAATATGTGTATGTATCAAATAGTAATTTAGATAATATTCAATTCAATAATTCGCATCGGAGGGAGAATAAAGTTTATGGTCTAGTTTTTTTTAAAAATGTTTCTATTGACTTATTAAAATAATAACCATCCATTCAAATAGCTTCAACTGAACCAATATAGTTCCATGGAAAATTGCAGGTTCAAAGAACAAAAGCCTATGAAAATATTCTCATTTGATAATTCATAAAGCTGGTGTTGACTTCGACTGCACACATGTACCTGAAGTTCACTGTAGAAGCTCCTTTGTCCACTTGTAGTGTCATTTTCTCTTTCAAAATGATCTATTCTGTCATGGTTTTTTCACTATAAGTAGGGTAATTTTGGTTTAAATTTATCCAAATGAACATATTTTTAAAAATTGCAACAGTAAGTTATGTTTAAGAGATTTGATTTCAAAATAAAAAATTATGTTTTCAAACTATGACTTCTATGGTAAAATAAAAATTGTATTTTGAAAAGATTTTTAAAACAAAAATAAATATATTTTTTCTGCTTCATTTGGTTGCTGCATAAGCTAGTTTTGGGTCAGTGGAGCTAATTTTTTTCACATTTTGCTTTCAGAAGATGGTGGTGCAGTTTGGTTTTTAGGGATACAGTGTAGCTTTTTGTTTTGGTTGACAGCTACATAAAGGTCCTTATTCTCCTTTTTCGCTTTGAAGCGTTTGGGTTCAATTATAGGGTGCAGTCCCTTGGTTTGAGGAACAGTTTTGTGGTACATGTAAAACATGCAAATTATGTACCCAAAAATAATTTTCCTTTAGTTTTTTATCCTGGTTTTTAAAGAAAATAGCTATATATTGTTTGATGTTGGAGTGTTGCCAACTTTAGAGAAAGTCGTATGCGAATAAAAAAAATTAAAAGTAAAAGTCATATTCTTAAAATATAAATTTTATTTTTATATAGAAATTCTGTTTCGAAACCACATCTTTTTATTTATTATTTTTTGAAGCCGTGTTTCTTAAATGCAAATTGTCTGCTTTGATAAATTTTTAAAATTCTACCTATTTTTGTAAATTCAGAAAAAAGATTTATTATGCCAATGCCCTTTGAGAAATATTAGTGTTAAACCTTAAGATTTTGAAAAAAGAAAAAAGAGTAGTATTTAATCCATTAAATGATCAATCTACTTAATATATTTATATTCATGTCAAATATATTGTTAATGATTTCTTCAACGTCATATTTGAACATATCGAAAATGAGAATACATATATTAATTAAGACAAGTCTTTAAACCTTAAGATTTTGACAGGAAAAAAAAAACGGTTTTAATTTATTAATATAAGTGCAAGGGATGACATTGAAAAGTCATTAATACAATGCTGTGTTCTATTAATTTTTTTCTGCTTAAATACATTTCTATTCCTTTAAAACGAGGTATTATATATTTTCTTTTTGTTAAATTTTTTAATCCTTTGATTATGTGAATGTTATTTTTTATTTTTGACATTAAAGATATGAGAAACAATAATTTACTCAATATCCATCAACATCACATAATTCATTTTGTCTAATTCTAAAAGCTAAAAGTAAAATTATCAAAAATCAAATGATTAAAAGCTTAAACTCCTTAATATCTCAACTACATGAATACATTGAAATTTTATTGATATCATGTGTATAAAGTTTAATAATCAATAAAGATAATGTATTAAACATGTTTCACTATAGATCAAGACTAATCATTTTAAGCATTTTTAGTATACACAGGAATTTTAGTTTCAAATTAATAAATTGGTTGCATAAATAAATAAAGATTTAAAATGTGTTTCAGTCATATAAAAAAATTTCTCGAGTTTTTGTCGTCAAATGTTTTAATTTACATTTAAATCACTATTGAAATAAAAATATATCCTTCATTTATAGGTTTTAATGTTTTCTAGATATATGTGACTTAAATAATCCAATTTCAACATAGCATATATAATTCAACTATAATTGTTATATGAAAACAAAATACATATACATAAACAATTATAATAATTTCAGTCCATAAAACAAAATTCAAACATACTAATTAAAACATAGTACATTTATTGAGAAAATTTAATAAAAAAAATTCTTAATTACTCTAGATTCAAAATTTATTAAGTGAAATCTTATCAATTTAAATTTATTAGTATTTAATAAACATATTATGTCTAGAATGAATCATGATAATCTAAATGAGAATCCTATGACGATTAAATTTTACCATATAATACATGTAAAGTTTAATTTGTGTGGAACACTGATATGGTTCAATTTGATAATGTAAAACTCTAACTCAAATGTAAAACCAATAAAAAAAACATAAGATTCATACGAGAACTAAAGAACACGTGAATAAGAAAATGAAATAAAGAAAAAAAAAAAGAGAAAGAGAAAGGAAAGGAAAAGAAAAGAAAAAGGAATGGGGCAGGGCCGAGGTACTTACATTCCCAGAAACACTTCTTATAAATTATATAATTGTTTTTTTCTTTTTAGTTGTGAAGTCTCTAAACTCTCGAATCATCTTTAATTACATGATAAGTGCCAGAAAACCCTAAAATTGAATTCAGATTAAAGAAAATCATCTCTAAAGCCAACATTTATTAATTATGTTGATGTGTAAAATTAGCACTCAATTCAAATAATTATTCATTTTCGCCAAGTAAAACCGCTGAAAAATAATGTTAATGAAAAACAATAGGAAACTCATGATAAAATTGTCCAAATGTATAAAAATCGACTTTGGTACAAATTAAAAATTAGCGCAATAATAAATTAATTAAAAATAATATTCTTTATTAAATTAAATAATCTATTAATTAGGTATTGGTTTTTATTCATATAAGGAAAAATTGATATTATTATTTTTGGTGGTGTAAAACCAAATAGAGGAAAGTGGGAAACAATTGAGCACCACTTATTCTGTGGAATCTACAGTGCACTGACTCTGTCTCTGCCCATAAATAACACTCTTCTCTTCTCTTTTGCAAGCTCACTGCCTCACAACATAAATTATATATTGCGTCTCTCTCTCTCTCTCACTCTTTCTTTCACTTTTCTTGGTATACTTATCAAGAGACTGCGATGGAGATCTGGAACGTAGTGCATGCGTTAAAGCCAGTTCTGCTAATGGTGATTGTGCAGGTTGCAAATGCTTGGGTCAACGTTCTCTACAAGTTAGCCCTTAACGATGGCATGAACTTGAGTGTCATTGTTGCTTACCGCTATGTTTTTGCAACTGTTTTCATTGCTCCAATTGCTTTTCTTGTTGAAAGGTTCTTCTTCTTTCCTCACTTTTCCCTTCTTGTTTTTGAGTTATTCAAACGTTTAAGATTCAACATCCTCAGCTCCTTATTTTTACTTGTTATAATCTTTCATTTTCATTTTTTTATTATATTTGCAGATTTTAGTTATTTATGATGTCCATACATCAAATAATATTAGTAAATCAAGCCATTTATACATACTGAAAATGATAAAAACGGAAAAGAATATTCTGTTTCGCAGTCAAATTGAAATTCGAGAATGATTGTTTTGCTGTTTGAGCATGATTTTTGTTTTTCCAATAAACCCACTTAGGATGCATAGGAGCCAAGAAATGGATATGAAGGTAGGGTCTTTTCTCTTTCATTACTATTTGTGACAAATTAAGAAGCAATAGCAATAGTGCAATATGGTACCCACCTGAAGAAAATTAACAAGTAAATGGAAAAGATGAGGATGTTGATAAATGGTAATAATAATAAAAAAATAATATGGTGTTTGTTGACATGGTTTACAGGAAGACGAGGAGGAAAATGACTTGGACGATACTGTTTCAGGCATTTATATGCGGCTTAATTGGGTAGGTAATGTGTTCTTTATTCATATTCCATATATGCTCATCCACGTAGAATCGTAACCATCCCTAACTCTTTCTGCTACTTCATTCACTTGCTTTTTCTTTTCTCTTTACATCAACTTTTGGGAAAGGAGTTGTTATACATGTTAAGATTCAACCATGCATACTAAAACCCATTTTTTCAAAATTATTATATAATTCCAATCATTACATCTCATAGTTTTAATTAACTTCTATAAATAATAAGAAGGTAGTGATTATAATTTATCAAATTATCCTCTCCAATTATCATTTATATAGTTCAGCTGGGACCATCAATTATTATTGAAGTAGGAGACATTTCTAGAGTTTCTTAACTAGATAGATTTCTTTTGATGGAGGATACATAATTTTAACGTTTTTTTAGTACAAAATATTGAAGCGTGAAGCGTATAATGGCATAGTAGTTGACAGCTTTAAACTGAAGGCTTATAAGAGGCGATCGAAAACAAAGGATATGGAATATATGTACTGTACCTCCCCAACTTTTAACCCTATTTTAGCTTCATTACAAAAGTCTATTTCCGATTAATTCCTCTAAAAACAAAAGTTCTTAGTATTTCTTGCTGCTACAGAATCAGCTCAATAAATTATACAACTAATTAAACCAACTATTAATAGTATGCTAATGATAATTATTTCTATTCCAAAATAAAAAATAGAATACTGAGTACTTAACTTTTGTAATGAAATATTATTATTTTAATATATCTTATTGACACTTTTAACACTGAAATTTCTAACCATTATTTTCTCTGCACATTGTAAATTTCTTTCTTGAATTAAGTATTTTTACATAACGGAGAAATTCGGTACCAATAATAGAACATTTTTAATTCAATTTTAAGATAATGAAAATGTAACCTTATTTTATACATATTGTTCCTCTTACCTGTTGTCACTCAATGTGAACTCTTGTGAATTCATTTCTTTTTTCTTACTCTTGTTTTATTTTATTTTATTAATCTTGATATATATTTGATACTTTGACACTCTTGAAAAAAAACGCTGGGATCTTAATGATATAATAATATATATAACTATTATTTTAAGTTGAAAAAACATTATTAACATATTAATATATTAGTTGTTAACTAATTTTTTTTATAGGTGGATGTTCAAAATATCAAGACTATGTATTTTTATTGTCTTAGTTACTATATTTGTGTACCAATTGACGAATATGAAGAGTATTTGTGATGATTTATACGCAGTGGAGCATTGCCTCAAAACTTAAACATGGAAGCAATCGCTTTAACTTCAGTAACGTTTACAACTGCCATAACCAATCTCGTTCCAGCCCTCACCTTCATCATATCCCTTTCCTTCGGGTAAGAAGCTTTGCATATAAAACTATCCATGAACATTTTTAGATCTATTATTTAAGCTTTTAAATTCTAGTCGTTTTAATTTATAATTAAACTCATAGTTGAATATAATATGTTTGTTTTTTGGTTGAATTGAGATTGGAGATATTGAATTTAAGAACAGCAGGAGGAAAGGCGAAGATAATTGGAACGATAACTGGAATCAGTGGAGCAATGATTCTAACATTCGTTAAAGGCCTAGAAGTTAAGATGCTGTCGTTCCATATAAACCTTTTTAACCACCCAAACAACAACGTCGCACATCCACACGCTACTTCTGGCGTTATGACCATATTCGGTGCTCTCGCGTCTATTGCAAGCAACGTCTCTTATGCACTTTGGCTTATCATTCAGGTCAGTTTTATTTTGCATTTGTGGCCACAATTGTGGTTTGGAGGATTGTTTAAGTGAACATGGTTGGTTTTGATGACTAATGTGGAGTTTAATGTAGCGCAGGCAAAAATGAGTGAAAGATACCCTCATCCTTATTCAAGCACAGCATTAATGTCCCTAATGGGGGCACTGTTATCCGTTTCTTATGCATTTTGTGTTGAAAGAGATTTGAGTCAGTGGAGATTGGGTTGGAATATCAGATTATTGACGGTAGCTTATGCGGTATGTATGTTCATTATTTTATTTTTATTTCTATTTGGACTCACATGCTGGCTAGATATATATATAGTAACACAATTTCATAGTTGGGAACATGTGGGAACCCACAGATCATTGACTATAATGATCTGTCGCTGAACATAATACTATAATTGACATATACTAAGGTTTTACATGTTGATTATATAAGTGGAAGGATATGTGAATTATTGATGTAGGGAATAGTGGTTTCTGGAGTGATGGTAGCTGTGATTTCGTGGTGTGTTCGGATGAGAGGTCCATTGTTTGTCTCCATTTTTAGCCCTCTTATGCTTGTGGTTGTGGCCTTTGCTGGATCTACTATTTTGGACGAGAAGCTATACATTGGAAGGTACATATATGTTATTAATGTTTCTTTGCACTAATAAATGGTTATGTAATAATACACATAGAGCCTATTGATTATTGCTTACAAAATGAACTTTATATAACTGTAGTTGTTGAGTTACATATATGGTTAACAACACAACTATTTTATTTGTTGGCACATACATGTTAATGGTTTGCTTTAACTAATTATTTACTTTTGTTGCTTTCAGCATAATTGGGTCAGTGATGATTATTTGCGGATTATACATGGTTCTGTGGGGTAAAAGCAAAGAGATGAAGAAGAATCAAACGATTCCATCAGAAAGCACAGATAAACTTGACACAGTTGAAATAATGGTGAAACCTCGAGTAGAAGATAAGAGCAACGATAGCCTGGTGAATGCAATAAATGGGGTTGGGGATAATGAAGATTCATGGAAAGATGGAGGTGAAAACAGTGAGTGGTGCAAGGCGAGAGAAGTAACATCTCAGAAGACCCCACAGACCTAATCATTCCACAATCCAAGGCATTTATTGTAGATAGCTTGCATTCTTTTCTAATTCCCTCGACATGTTATGTCATTTTTTTGTAGTGTTGAAGAAGGTGAGGCATGGCTAATTAACTTCATTTCTCTTGCTCCTTCATTTTCTATATACATAACTTAAAAATGGCGGCTCTGCTTAGACTATTTTTAGTATCATTTCAATATTTTTCTTAACGTGTTAGCTGAGATAACTTATGGGCATAGTATTATAATCACGATAACCTTTATATGTTACAGTCATATATAAATTGAAACATTTTATCTCAAACCATTATTTGTCTCTTTTCATTATATTATGACATGTATTATACTTTCTCAAGGTGGTGATTAATGCCTATGCTTTTTATCATTTTTTTTTATTTTTAATCTTTCGCAACACAAAGTATTAGGAAAAGCGTATAAGCAACAATCTCACATGCAATAGATTCCTAATTAAATGTACTATACGTTTTTATTACCTTTCTCTTATCCACAATGATTTTTCATTTATGGTCACGCTTTATATATAAACATATAGATGTCTAAAATATATAAGACGCAACTGCTTTTTGAGAACACTTTACAAAATAACATCTAAGAAATAAATTTGTACAGAACACTTTTTGTAATTGTCGTTTGTCCTAACCTAACTATGGTTCAATGAAAAAAATATTGATTCCATAAAATAGCTAAGTGTGTGTTTAGTTTGATGTTGAGTCTCGAATCCATATTTGAGATGTAAAAAATAAAAAAAATATATATATATAAAATAGTTTCAACTTAGTATGGAAGATGGAAGATGGAAGATGGAAGAATTGAACATGATTACATATATTATCTTCTTTTTTTCATGGAAGTGTGACTGAGGAACAACTGCGGATAGATAAATATTTGTCCCTTTTCTCTGGCCTTTGTGCTTGTGTACAAATATTTTGACATTGGAAGCTAAAGAACTATATACAGTTAAAAGGGTAACATTGAGTAAGTCTTATGTGATTCCCAATTATAACCATTACAGTGGATGAATGAGTGTTATACATTCATTCATATAAAGTTAATTGATTTGACTACGGTTAAACTAGCATGCAAATTATCTTGTAGCTGGTGTTTTGCCTTTGGTACAGGAAAAGAGACAAAATATCTTAATCTCAAGTTTTGGATAAGTTCGTCCTCTTATTCTCTTTGATTGTTTTGAGCATTATATATGGCGATGATAAAAAGCAACCATATCATCATTTTATGCCAATAAGGGTGAAAAAGGAAGATGAGGAAGCTCTTTACTTTGTCTTTTGACTATTTCTCATTTTGATTGATTGATGTGTGTGCGACCACATTTGTGATTGCGTAATCTGGGCGTGAGTGCTTCTTGTTGGATGCATGCCACAGAATAACCAAGCGATTTCGGAAGTAAAGTTACCAACACAATTTGCAAAAAAAAAGTGGTAGACCTTGAAGCCAACATACTGTAGTTGCAATCACGAACTGCTAAGTAGTTCGAACAAGTTCTGTAGGAAGAAACTGTGCACCAAACAATCTGGTGGACAGAAATCATACGTTGTCTCTGCTATATATATGTGTACAGTTTTCGTCAAATTAATTTGTGGAGAATTTGTTCCAACGAAAACCATTTTCCTTTGTTATGACAATATATACTCACAATTTCATAATTTTTCTGATAAAAAAACAAACTCACAATTTCATAATGATCTTAGTTGTTTTCTTGTTAAGACTTTTTTACATTTCATTTTACAAAAGGTATATTTTTCCTTATGTTTATTTTCAAATGTTAGTAGTAGTAAGTAATTTATGCATAGGTGTATAAGTGATAATATATTTATATTTTAAAAAGTTAAAGAAGTAGGCATTTAAATTACGCAATTGCATATAGATGTGAACAAAATTAAACATACACGTTGAAAAGAAAGCAATAATCTCATTTTTAGAAATAATGAAAATGTAGTTACGGAGGATATCTATATTATGAAAGAGATAAGGGTACAAACTTAAATAGTTTTTTCTTTTTATTTTGGGATAATTTTTTTTTAAATTCTCATAAGAAAAAATAATTAATTACAATTATAGATAAATCGTGTTAGGTCACGGTGAGTTTGTAACGAAAAAAATAGTGTTATCATGACACGATTTTGTTTAAAAAAAAAGTAAAATCGTGTTAAGATAATAGGATTTGAGTGTAAAGTTAAAATTGTGTTATCTTAATTTAATTTAAGGAAAAAAATAATTATGGATAATTAAAATTTTGAACTTATGATCAGTTTCTTGATGCATGCATCCGAATCCCCGTCCTATCTTATGTCCAAAAGCTCTTTCCCCATAACCCTGACCACAAATGGAAGTAATTGATTAACAGTGGGAAAGTAGAATTTTTCTATTTTTAATTTGGAAGGAGAAAGGTAACGAGGAGAATGAATGCCGTAGATGGAGTTTGAAAAGAAAAATAAAGGAAAGAGGTCCAAACACAGCCTAGTGGAGTGCGGGCGCAGGTTAAGCCTCCTTTAGTTGAATATGTATATATTAATTTCATCCCCACACAAACCCACTTCTTTTTCATGTCTTATACCATATTATATACAATACATTCTCAATTCAATTCATGCTATTTCTACTTTTTTTCACCAAACCATTTGCTGTTGTTGCTGCAACTATTTCAAAACTATGGAACTTACACATTCATTGGTGGTTGTAAAAGTAACTAAGACTAAAAATATAGGGTGAATGTTAGTGGTGGCTGCGTGAGCTGGTGTATCCTTAGTGCATGGAGAGTCTTATGGACGAGAGGCAGATAGAAATAAATCCAATTTAAAATTATAAATACAGACCAGAGGAAGTAGTTATTTCAACTTTGAACTCTCACCACTGCATCAACATACGCTTTCTTTCTACTCCTTTTTTCTAATAATATGATGAAGACAATAAAAATAACGCTGTGAAAAGATGTGTAAAAAAAGCATTTTACGGCAGTGATAAAATTAATGAATCTGGGTGCTGAAAGACATGCCTGAGCCTGGTGCCATTTAAGTACCAATAGTTCTATCGCACTGATATTTAAACACTATAAAATAAAGTATTTCTGTGTGCCTGCACTACTCCTGGCAATAGCCTAGCCTCTCATAATTTATATTTTTTCTTCCCTCCTACTTGAAGCAAATTTCTAAAACTTTCCTATTCTAGTCTCATAGCACCATGTCTAGATAATCCTGTGAACTGTGTGGTATCTGACATGCATATACAAACAGCATTAACACAGGACTGCAAAATTAAAAATTGATTTGACTTCCTGAGACCCCAACCTTTAACTCTATGAAACCACGATGAAAGGCACTTGATGTAGCAAATTGACTAACTCGCGGTGCTTCCTTGAATTTGGAGATCTCGGTGTTTTCCACCCAGCATTTTTTATATAAACAACCCATGGTTCAGCTGCTACTTCACATAACCATAAATAACTTCATTGCAAACCCTTTTGCACAGGTTACTTGTGAGCACATACACATACACATCTAGTTCAAGTGTAAGTATAACAGTAGGTGATTGTGAGTGATTGCAGTGTGTGAGCAATGAGAGATATAGGGAAAGTAGTGCATGGCTTGAAACCAGCCCTGCTGATGGTGATGGTGCAGATTGCATTTGCTTTCGTGAACGTGCTCTACAAACTTGCCATAAACGATGGAATGAGTGTCATAATACTTACTGCCTACCGTCTCATTTTCGCAGCAGCTTGTACAATTCCTCTTGCTCTTATTTTTGAAAGGTCCGTATAGATTCATAGCCTCACTAAATAGTTAGGGAAATGTTTGCATGTATGAGATTATGCATGTTTATGTCTTTGTCAATCTTTACGTGGCATGATTAAAATGCTACATTTATAAAATAAAGTTAATAAAATTCAATTTGATGTCAAGTAAAGATTGGTCATAAATAAGAGTAATAATCTATTCTCATTCAATAGTTTATCATGAGCTTACTATGTTTCTATACATTCAACTAGACTACTGTGTCCAGTGTTTCTTTTAACTTGGTTAAAATGCTTTTCCTTTGTTACTATTTGCAGGAAAAACATAACAACCCTGACTTGGAGGGTGATTTTAAAGTCATTTTTCTGTGGCCTGTTCGGGTAAGTTTACGTAAATTCATCACCCTCAATTTCGTACCTTGTTTAGTTATGCAAGAAACAAAATATTGCTAACAATAAATTGTATCATCAGGAAACCTTTGAACATTATTTGTTTTCTCACATGATCATGCAATAACATGACAGGGGAAGTCTATTTCAAAACCTTTATTTCGAGTCCTTGAAATTGATTTCAGCAACATTTGCTTCTGCTGTTTTTAATCTCATTCCTGCCGTCACTTTTATCTTGGCCGTCACTTGCGGGTACGTATTCATCACTACACCAGTGACTCCCACCACTATACTTTTCAACAAATTAAGCTATTTAATGTTCGTACTACATATGTCATAGATTATTACTAATAAATTAACGTTGTTTTTGAATTTCCTTAGTTTCGAAAAATTAAATTTCCGAAGGGCAGCAGGTAAGGCTAAGGTGTTGGGAACGATAACAGGAGTTGGCGGGGCATTGATGCTGACCTTTCTCAAAGGTGTAGAAATCAACATTTGGACCTTCCACATTAACCTTTTGCATAAAAAGGGTACCACGGGAACACTAGATAGTAACTCTGGAAGCAAATTGCTAGGAATTTTTTGTGGTCTTGGAAGCTGCTTATGTTTTGCATTATGGCTCATTATTCAGGTTAGCTTAAGTATTAATTACCAACCACTTAAATTCGTCCCTACATATACAATTTAAACTAATTTGTTTGATTAGTGGCAGTGTTGTGGTTATAATTGATTACTATATATATAT
>Ga0209489_108137_pt1 | contig 14719 bp, 8 predicted proteins | sample SiratrowhiteBW_FD_187527 | JGI IMG/M metagenome (GOLD analysis project Ga0209489, IMG submission 187527) | Root nodule microbial communities of legume samples collected from California, USA - Siratro white BW (SPAdes) (version 2) | ecosystem: Host-associated > Plants > Roots > Nodule | place: USA... | reverse complement strand
TTATTTACTGTGGTTACTATTCACGGTAATTACTATTCACAGTTTTACTGTGATTATTATTCTGGTGATTTTGGTCATTATTGTGGTAACTGTAATTTACCATTTACCGGCGCTACAAATTTTACTATCGGTAATAATATTTTCTTTTACCACTGCTATTCCAGTGTAAGTTTCCGCTGGGGGATTAAAGTTTTTAAAACCCAACAATAAGATTGGAAAGATTTAGGACTTCCAGAAAGTTCAAATTTGGTTAATTCTGCAGGAACCATACCACTAAGTATATTGGAGGACATATCTAAAGATTCTAACTTTATCAAATTTCCCAAAGATTGGGAATGCCACCACTAAGTTTGTTATGGGAAAGGTTGAGCCCTCTGAGTGAATGAAGCTCTCCGATCACATTTGGAATCTCCTTCAAATCTGTGTTCTGATAAATCAATGCTTACAAAAAGTCTTTTCCAATCAGTGTATATTTTTCTACCTGTCAAAGAAGTCCTGTAATTGATTGTTGACAAGATCTAAATCCTCCATATGAATGCAATTTTACAAAGACTATATGATACAAAACCTTCTAATTGGTTGTTATATAAATTCAGAATTCTCAGCTGGTTGGAGATTTTAAATTGATGGAACATAAAGTCAATTTGTATTATATAATTAGATTTAAATTTAATTTTATAAATTAATTTTATAAAGTTAAGTTAGATTTGAAATTTATTTTTTAAAACAATATCAAAATTTATTTTTAATAAATTTTGATGGACCTTATCTACTTTCGTATACGAACTGTACCACTCCATTAAAAAAAGTTATTGAAAAGTATATATTTTTGTTAGGTTAAAAGTTGTAAGATTAAAGATGGTATAAATTAACATCTTCAGGAAAGTTAGAGAGCTCCACTAATGGGGGATGATGAACATCCATACCCAAAATTCAAAACACATATACAATATGTGGCAAATTTAGGTTTTCATTATGTTGTGGTCCCAGTTTGAAACTTCTTCAACACATCTCACGCAAACATTCATTTTCTAATCTTTTACTTTTGCTGTCAACTTGATTTTTCTACTTCATCAATTTTTACTTTTTTTTATGTTTAAAATGAATTTTTCAAACTTTGAGTATCGGTTTTAGTGAACACTTGAGTGGATTCAAATGTTGAATAAGTTGACAATAATAAATAAAATATTACACTTGTCTTCAACTTTCATGTCAAATCCTCTTTTTATTTATTTTTTTTTTCAATTGTCAACCTAAATAATTGTCTTAGAGTCGAGAAAATTTTCTACTAAGGATTTCTATCTTAGAGTATCTTCGAGAAAATTTCTTCCTAAGGATTTCTCACAAAGAAAACAAACAAAAAGAAATTCTTGATACACACAAAAAAAAATCAATTTTATCTATAAAAAATCCGTAAATAATATTTAAATTCTGTATGTAAACAGTAATTACATACGGATTACATACATAAAGAAATCTATATGTAAATATGACGTGGGTAATTTATTTATGCAATTTATTTACGAAATAATCCGTATGTAATGCTGTAAATAAATACAACATACATTGCATACAAATTTTTTTTGTATATAATTTATCTACGGAATAATCTGTATCTAATTTATCTACATCATTACACACGGATTATTCTGTAGATAAATTACATACGGTCTGTAATTTATTTACAGAATAATCCGTATATAATTTATCTATGACATTACATACAAAATATTCCGTAGATAAATTAGATGTAAGTATTCTAATTTATTTGTTATCCTGTAATGAATAATCTAAAATAAAAGTTCATCCACATAATTCAAAATCAAGTTCTAATACAACATTAACAATCAAGTGATAACATATTTAAATTCAAGTTCCAAATCAAGTGGTAATCTACATATAACGTAAAACCAAGTAATGTAATACATATATAGTGGTCCAACAATATATAATCGACATCAAATTCTGACAACAAATATTTTAAATCAAATACTAATAGTTCATAAAGTTTAAAATGAAAACTAATTGTCTAATAAGTAGAGTAGTGAGGATGTCCATCTTTTATCTTGATCTTGATTTTGGTGTTAAGTATTCCATTGTGATCTTGTTCATGTTGTGATGATGGTTGGTGTTGTTCCTGTTCTTATTGAAATACAGTCCATGCACTGATGGAAGTAATGTTTGGATAACCTTAACAAGTGACTGTACGTGCTGACTTAGTCTTTCATTTGACTCCTTATGAGTTTGAACTTCTGTTTTAGTTCAATAAAGTCTTGTGAATCAGAAGGCGGACTTGAAGATTCATGAAATATGATTCTGATGTTACCTTTAGTAGATTTTCCTCCTGCAGCACGAATCCAAGTTTCATTCCTTATTCTTTCTTCCTCTGCAAGGTCTATAGGGATGATTCTGATGCCTGCCACAAGATGCAGCCTCTGATATAGCTTGAGAAAACTTGTTCTCAAATTCCTCCTGTTATTTAAAAATATAAACTAAATCAGTTATACATATACATATTATAATAAAATAAATAATAAAACAATACTATACTTACATATGTCTTCCTAGATCATTCATCCACAAATTCAAGAGTACCCTTTTGTACATGAGTTTGCCTAAAAACCTCATCTACATGTGGTGGACGACCCATCTTCTTCTCCTACAAACATCATCATTAATATAAGAAGTTATAAAGAATCAAAATTGGTTGTGTTTAGTGTACTTACCATTCGAATTGCATGTTCATATCTAGTAATGGAGCCGTCTGTGTGTAAAATGCCACCTATTTCAAATGCCTGATTTTGTTGGGCTTGTGAACACTTTGCATGATAGGTTGCAGAAATTATTCTTCCTTGAAATATCGTATGTTTCAACAACATTCTACAACTTTTTCAGATCATCAATCAAAGGTTGTAAATAAACATCGATACCAGTCTTTGGATTACGTGATCCGAGAATGAGACAACTCAAAAACATATAAGGTCTAGACATGTACAATTCAAGAGGAAGATTGTATGGGGTCACAATTACAGGCCAACAAGAATAAGGCTTGACAGAGGCTTGAATAAATGGATTAAATCCATTAGAGCATAGACCAAGTCGTACATTATGTGGTTCTACAACAAAATCTGGATGTACTTTATCAAAATACTTCCATGCTTGACCGTCACATGGATAACGTAATACACATGAGTCTCTTCTATTCTCATAGTGTCATGTCATTTGATCTGCAGTTTGTACCGATGCAAACAATCTCTTTAACCTTGGAATTATAGACAAATAAAACATTGTCTTAATTGGAATTTTTTTGTTTTCATTTCTTCCTGCTTTTGGGGGATGATACCTTTTCTTATTACAAAATTTACATTGTAGTAGACCTCCATCATTTTTTCCACATTCATTATCATAAAAAAGCATACAACCTTTTACACAACAATCAATCCTCTTAGCTTATAATCCCAACTTGGACACTAACCTCTTAGCATCATAGTAATTTGTTGGCAAATTCTCCATCATGGATGTTACATCCAACAATATTTTTGTAATAAAATCTAAACATTGATTAGAGACATTCCAATTAGACTTGCAAGCTAACAATCTCACACAAATCGATAATTTTGAATTTGTTACCCCTTCAAACAATGGCTTATTGGCCTCTAACAACAAATTATAAAATTGTTGATCTTCTTCATTTGAAGGCTTATCCATGTTATTTAAATTCGACAATTCAAATGTTGTATCTTGTCTAAGAGCATCAAACACCATGTCATTCATTTCTATAAAATGTTCATCCTCACCTCCAGGCACACCTCACTTCCCAAATATCAAATATCAAATATCAAATTTATTATGCAATCGAATCAAATAATCAACAAAATCGATAAACCTATACACTAACCAATAAAATCAGGACAAAATCTGAAAACCTAAACCCTAATCAACAAAATCAGATGGGAGGATTAAATGAAAAAGAGACTTACGAGCCTTTGGAATCTCACCTGCTTCCAAACAAAAACGGAAAAATCAAGTTGCAAATACAAACAGAGCCATTAGCCTACAAAAGACCACGGTGGAGCGACACTGAGAATGTCCAGACGCGCAAACGCTAAACTTTCAAGGTGGTATCTCACCCAAACGCACAATGTTGAGGCACTGAAAACGTCCAGGCAATGAGAACGTCGAGGCACTATAAGGTGGTGGTTTGTGTGTCTAAGAAGGGTTTAACAGATGTAAAAAGAGAGGGATACTAAAATTTTTATAAATTTTTCCTCCATGTTGCATTTTGTTGGTGCGTTTTTAGGATTTTGTATGTAATATTAATTACATACGGATAAAATCCGTAGATAAGATTTCGTATGTAATATTTAATTTATATACGCAATTAATCCGTATGTAATATTTCATATATAATGATTAATTTATCTACGGATTTACATCTGTATATAATATTTCGTAAATAAAATGTATTTTTTTAGTGTACGTTAAAATTAATTTATATACTAATTCATTTTTAGAAGTTATTTTATTTTTTTTCTCATTTTTATCAAAGAAACTTTTAGTCTATGGATTGAGTCGTTAAGTTTAAATATTCGAAAGGATTTTGAGGAAATAATAATGTAATGAATAAAGTGTTTTAAACAAATTAGTATATTTAATTTTGTAAGTATTTTTATATTCAATATTTACTAAATATGAAAATTTGATCTTAATACATTATTAGTAAAAGTTAAATTATCGACAGAATTTTATCGATGGAACTTTATCCGTCGATAAAATATTATTATCGACGAATATTATTTGTTGCTAAATTTATCGATAGATATACTATAAATTTACCTTAAATTTGTCGATAATTACCGACGGACTCAAAAATTGTCGATAAATTTATATATAATCAATTTACCGATAAATTTTAAGTGTTTTCGATAAATTTGTCTCGTCGGTAATTTTTATTTTTTTTATAATGATAGAAAATATATAAATCTTGTTGAATCATCATCATTATATAATTATGCTAATTAGATATGTAATATTGTTAAAATTATCATGTGAACACCGTTAACTCAAAAATAAATTTAGAGACGACATTCACATATTTACTAAGTATTACATACCAAAATTACTAAAAAAAGGAAATAGACACATCAATTTATTATATGAGTCAATTTTAAAGATATAAAAAACTAATTTAACCTTTAACAAGTACATATTTTCATATATAGTACCGATACACAAAATTGGTTATTTGGTGGTATATGACAACACAAATTTATCGTAGTGGGTAAAGAAAATTTAGCAGAGAAGAGTTTTATTTGATTTAAAGTACCATGGGACAATATCTATCATAGACGTTGCCAAAGAACCATTTACATTGACTTGGAAGTCACTCACTACAAAGATGACGTAAGTACTTGAATGCTTTGATTTTTCAACTATAAAATATAGAGTTTCTATCTCTTCAATTAATATGAAAGACTAATTATCATTTTCTATTTCAATCATTATTTCCATGACTCCTATTTTTAAGAATTATGAAAAAATGGGCAGAGATTTTTGTTTTGGCCATTAATAGCAATTTTTGTACATTTACTATTGCCAATATTTAAATCACCTTTTTTAATTTTGGAATTTTACCTTCCGGGATCTAATTATGTTATTTTTGTCGATCTAATTTCATGTCAATATTTATATTATGACATGAAAATAAACTAAAATGTCAAGTCATAATGAGTAAAATTTACGTGATATTGTAGTAGGTGTTGTTTTAATTTTTTTTATTAAATATTAGATATTAAATTAATGGATAAAGCAAAAACACCATCAAAATCAAAAGAAATTATCGACACTAGTTGATTCTTGATCTCCACGGTTTGAAACTTTTTCTGCCCTATATCTGACATAGAAAGGAAATCATATGAAACGAGTTAATTTAAACATTTTTAGATCTTTGTAAAGATAATTATATTCATTCTAATCTTTAAATAGACATCTTTTATTTTTAAAAAATAGAGTTCACATAATTTATTTCATTTAAATTTACTTTTTATTGAAGTGATATATAAATATGATAATAAATTAATAAATTTATCTATATATGTTATTATCTTTATTTATGTTTTACTAAACCTAAACAATGCTCGTGTGAGTAATTTGTAATATTGTGCTTTTTATTACTATATTTTCTGTAGTAGAAATATAGACAAATTATTTTTGAAAATTTATAAAATACTTTTAGACATAAATAAAATATATAAAGTAATACAAATTAAACAATTATTCAGTTAACATTATGTAGTGAGAACAATATATAGTTATATATCTATTAATACAAAATTGGTTAGAAATATATCACTTCTACAATGACCATTCACTACAGAATTTATAGTAATTTTTTTATTGTTACATTATCTACAAGTATTATAGTAATATTTTCTATTATAAACATTATTAATAATGAAGAGTTATTTCAGTTTGATTGTCAAATTGGGAAATCTATCAATAAAAAAAAATATCCTTGCATTCGCTGAATCACATAATACATCAAGATTTGAGGGAAATAAGGGATCACTTGTTCTTTTTTATATAATAAGTGATTACTTGTTTTTCTTTGGTATAATTTTCTCTTTCTTTGATATAGTGCAGAGTTATAAACTTAGCACACAAAAATATTAGATATTCCTACTATGTTAAAAATAATAGAAAATTTTGAAAAAAAGATGAAAATCAATTTAAGGACATAATATTTTATGTTAGTGAAGAAAAATTTAGAATAACTTTTGCGTATATGATTTTTTTAAAGTCTAATTTGGAGCAACAATTGTATTTAGGATGTAATGACAATGACTTTATAGATTGTTAACAACTTCAAAATTATTCATTTTAAAAACAATAAATGAAAGGATTGATAAAAGTTTCACTTTAAAATTGTTAAAGTAGATGTTTCAAAAACATAAGATGTTACATACTTATAAATGTGAGCCGATATTATGAATTGTATATTTGAATTTGTTGTATTGAATCTGTGTCCAACATATAGGGTATCATAATTTAAAAAAACTTGATAGAAATAGTAGTAAAGAAGAAATAGAGATTTCCCTCCTAAAATAGTGTAATACTTGCTAATTATATCTTAATTTAAACAATTGCTTGTTACTAATTATAGAATAAAAATTGACATAACATGCAAATAGAAGAAAATGTCACAATTTTCTTCAACATCTAATTGATTATTTACAATAAAAGAAAATTAATAAAACATTTCCAAGATTGGGTACACAGTAAAAAAAAAACACTTGAGACTTAGATTGGTATTATGGTATGAATTCTTAAGTAGTAAAGGGAGTTCATAGCTAGTTTTATTATTATTTATAACATGTCTAGTTTGTCAAATACCCAATTTGTCCATTTAGTCGAAGTTAAAAATAAAAAAAGTTCAATTAAAAAATTCTCAATTGATAACAGTATCATTAGTTTGAGCGAAAGTTTTCCTTAAACGTATTATGAAAAAACAATAACAAATAAAATTAAAATAATAAAATTAAACAATTATTTGGCCTTCTTAAGGATAAAGTTTGTAAAGCAAATACTTGAGCACAGCCCAGAATTGACACTGGGAAAAATGGCTGGCCAATACAAACAGCAAATATTCCTGCAGTAAAGGCTGCAACAGAAAAACTTAAAAGCTGAGATGTTATCAGTTCTGGTAAGTGTAACCATGGTGGAGAAATTGCTGGAATGAGAAGGTTTACTTCTTCAGAGATTGGAATGTTGCTTAATGAGCAGTTTGTCAACGTAGCAGAGAAAGGTGTATTAACCTATATTCTGCATGTGCCAACTTTTCCCTACCTTTTATTTTCTTTTGCCTTGAGGATATGTGAGTTTTGTTTTTTCTGTTGCTCCTTCTCTCTCTCCTCATTTGGGTGCCAATCTTAGAGTAAGTGGGGCCACCATTTTTACTTGTCATTTCTTTTTAATACCTTTCTCGGTTATATTATAGGAATAATATATGCTATTCTATCATATACGCTTTTTTAGGAGAATGGTCATAGGCATCAACTACCTCTTCAAATTAAAGCTTCTATCGGCTTTTTAAATATAATGGTATAGTTTACATTAATTTTAAATATTAAAGTATATATATCTAGTACCTATTAATTAAAATAAGTATTGTAATTTTAAAAATTTTAAATATTTGTATGTCATTTATATTTAAAAGTAAAAATAAAATTATGCAAGTAAAAAATAGTTATTTAAGTATATAAATTATTGCACATATTATCTTATATTCAAAATCTTATTTCAATGAAAAGTAAAAATATATTTTTTTAAATAAAATTTACATAGCAATTGACGAATAGTATTGTAATATTTAATTAAATTTAAGAGAAAAAAAGTCATAATTCTTTGAAAGTTATAATCTAGAAACAACTAAATTGTGGATTAAAAAAATTAAAAACATATTTGAAATTATGAATTGTTCCAACAAGTAAAAGTAAATTATATTGTATATATATTGATAAGAGAAGTCGAATATTTATAAAATAGTATGTGAGATTATTTGAAGGAGGAAGAATAATCATTCCTTGGAAAGTATTTAATGCAAAATTTTTAGAAGAATATTTTCTTGAAAAGAGTAAAAGAATTAAAGTTTATTTAATTAAAACAAGGAGGTTTAGAAAATATTCATCTAAGTTTGAAGACTTAGAAAAATACTCTAATTTCTTTTATTATTAAGATGATAGAATAAAGTATATAAGATTCAAAGATTATCTTATGCTTGAATTGAGGAAGATGGTGGAAATATTAGAAGTTTCTCAATTTTCTACAAATATTCATAAATGTTGTTTTTTTTAAAGGTTTTGAAAATAATAAAAATAATAAATCAAAATATTTTTAGCCTGATCAAATAAAAGGAGAAATAATGAGCAAAAACCTTATAACTACCCTAATAAAACATCAATGCATCCAATTTTCTTAAGAAAATTATGCCAAAAATAACTTGTGAATAACCAGGTCTCTCCAAATGAAGAATTCATTCTATATGTCGCATTACTTTTTAGACTATTTTGTAATTTTCACTCCAGTTTGAGGGTCTTATAAAACCCACACTTTCACTTTATTTGGTTATATATATATATATATATATATATATATATGTATATATATGTATATATCATAGAAAAATAACTTTTTATTCCTAAGAACTAGATTTAAGACCCTTTTGTCTCTTTTTTTTTAATGTCATGTTTGTATACTCTATAAGAAATCCTTATAAGTTTTAAGTCTTAATCTTATAGGTGATCCCCTATGTGCGATGTGCAATATAGGTGAAGAGAGTGTTAGCCACTTATTTTTTACATGTAGGTCTGTCTATAACATTTGGAACCTGTGTAATAATTGGTTTGGGATGAACTCTGTACTTCATTGTATGTCTAGGGATCATTTTTTAGGATTTCAGCTGTGTAGGATCTCTAGTAAAGGTGTTTCAGTGGATTATACAATTTGGATGATTATCGTTTGACATATTTGGAAACTTAGGAATGATATTATTTTTAATAATAAGGTGTTTGATAGTCAAGAGTTGTTTTGTGCTATTCAAGTTAAATCATGGGCTGTAGTAAGAGCAAAATACAAGAATGCTACATTCTCTTACTCTGATTGGTGTATTGATCCTGTGACATGCATCTCTATGTTATTGTGACATTCATAGAACTTGTATAGGATCTACATTTTTCTGGTGCAGGGTTTGGTGTGACAACAATCCTTATCTATGAGTGACAAATTGTGGTGGAAAGAACTAAGATTCTTGTGTATATGTTTTCACCTCAGTGTTTTCTCTTGTAATTGTTAAACATTTTTTCACTATCCAAAGGTGATGGTTCTATTGTGTTGGTTATTCGGAGATTTATGTTTAGAATAGGACATATACCGTTTACATTCGGAGATTTATTGTGTAATGTTTTCTAATTCTAATAGTCATTTGAATCCATTTACCAACTTAATATGTAAGTCCTTAAAGAATTTAAAGATATTTGTTGTTATTGTTTTATGGAAGTAAAATAAGAAATTAATTTAAAAAATATAGTAATTGCTCAAACTTTTCTTGAAATTTTTTTCATTGATATTCATAGTCTTTTTGTCCAAGAGAAAGACTGAATTTTGAATAGATTTAATGCGAGACTAACTCCAGTGATACCTTATAAAATGTCACTTTGTGAATTAATAAATTTTAAAAAATAATGAGACAAGTTACTTAAAAAATAACTCATTATCCTAATGTCTAAAGAAATTCTCTTTGTTTAATAAAGATGAAAAAAGGTTTTAAATTGTGTATAAATTATCGTTAGCTAAATAAATTCATTGCAACGACTAAATAGTTTTTTAGGATCATTCAATGGATGAACCTACAAAGAGTACTTGTTATAACTAAACTACTAATTATATAATTTTTTGAATTAGAACAACGATAACACAGGTAGCCGAAAAGTAAATAAACCTGGTGATGATATGTCACGTTTGTCCACATGATAAAATATTATTTTATAATATCTATTTGATTAAATATCAAATTAACAAACAGCTTAAGATTGTACAATTAAAATAGTAATATGTTTTTATTAAGATAAAGGATTATGTTTCAACGTTATGATATTATTAAAATAAAGATAAAGAAAAGATGATATTTATATATAATGGACATCATATATGACTCGAAAAACTGACAAGACTACATAATTAAACAACAATATTAATTCTAGCGTTGTTTCTTACATATTAAAAACGAAATGCAAATTATTCTTTGAGGATTAGTTTCTTCCTCGGAAGTCACAAAGCATGATTTCTCTTCATGCAGTACCAAAAAAGAGACAAATGATTCTGTTCCTATACAAGAAATTACTTTGTTGCCTCTTCTTCTTCCTCTTCTTCTTTTGTTACTTGTTTATAGTTACTAGACCAAACGAGTTACAGTGCCTCAACTATAATAGGATACTTGTTCTTTGGCATCCTTACAAGCGTTGGTTGGACAGAATTTTCATTCTCCAGAGGTCTCCACCTGTTACAAAAATTTTGTTACATGCAATGTAGTATGAGCAAAATGAGCATAAGAAAATGTAATAATTGTTGTTTTGGAAAATCTAGCAAAAGCAATGTGTTTAAAGTAAGCTAGGTATCGAGTTATTGTCCATTTTCTGTGTGCAATGTGATTCTCTTGATCATTCAGAATCTGATCAAATCTTACTTGTATCTATTGACAAGGTGATGGATGAAGACACAAATTTCAAGCTTGGCAAGGTTCATCCCAGGACACATACGTGGTCCACTACCAAATCCAAGAAAACTGAAAGGCCTCAAGGGTTCCTGCAATTGAATGAAAATCTCAAATTTGGGGTCCTCAGAAATAGAAATTATTAGTAATGTCTCATGTCAGGAAGGAACTTACATCAAATCTAGAGGGATCAAACTTTTCAGGATCTGGGAAAACTTCTGGGTCATGGTGTATGGAAACAACATCTAGGTTGATGGACCAACCTTTCTTAATGTTATAGCCTGCAAAATTTAACATCAACTTTGATTCTCATTCAAAGAACAAAAGCTCCATTAAGCACACATAGAACTGATAATATCATAGTAGCACCCCTCAATCAAAGCCTACTCATCCATTACCAAGTCCAAATGGTTCAAGGACTATATCTTATAGGTTTCATTGGTCTGAACAACAACTGTAATATCTCTCTATTAAAGGAATAATTATGTTAGAATAGGAACCAAGTGTCACACTAGGAAGATATTTCAGTGTGTGACACAAGAAAAGTTATTTTTTTTACCCTTTTGTTTTTCTATCTTTACGTATCAGAAACACACATTATAAAGGCATATGGCCATTTGTATTGGCATACCATCAATTTGAAAATCCTGGGACGCCTTTCTTGAAAACCAAGGTAGTATCGTGGCTCTTCTAAGAGTTTCATTGATAACCTGAAATATGAATGACAAAAAATCTTGGTGAGCTGTGAAATTTGATGATTAATTAGTTAGCTACGAACTAAAGTTATTGTTGCTCACTTTGACTGTGTAGGGCATGTTATTAACTTCTGCCCAGGTAAGATCTGTTCCACTTTTTCTTTTGGCCACAATTTGTCTATGTTCCTCCTGCAAAACATCACCATTCAGGAAGCTAAATTTTAAATCTTCTAAAACAGAAATGAGAAGACTGTAGGGTCTTCAATACTTACTCTTAATTGTTCCAAAACAATCGGATTCTCGCCAAGAAATTTAATGAGCCATGTAAGAGCAGCAGTTGTGGTATCATGGCCTGCAACCAGCAGAGTTAATATATTATCCTTCAATTGTTTATCTGTGAGTTTATTTTCATCCTCTTCTCCATCTTCTTTGCTGTGTTTCATAACTAAGGATCCTAAGAAATCCTGTTGAAAGTCTTGGCCACTTCTCCTCCGCGAAATTGTAGAATCCAACATCTCATACATCCTATCTCGAGCCTAAGACATTCATAGCATGCATTCTCTTAGTAATTGGATCAAAACACCTCTTTATTTCTATGTGGAAAGTTTTGTACTACTTTGTTACCTTGATGCCACGATGAAAAGCTGTTCCCGGAAGTTTAAAAGGCAATGAGGCAAATGAGGAAGAAATAATCTTAAAATTTGACCTAAACTTTTCTTGCTCCTCCCCAGAAGGCTCTAAACTCATGATCATATGTCCAATCACTTTCAAAGTAAACTGTAATATTCAAAAATTCAAATACTTAGTATGAAACAAGAATGTATAACCAAATATGAAATTTTCTTTGTTTAAAACTTAGTGTCACTCAACTGTAGAAGCCTCCTCAAGAACCAGGACTTTCCTTCCTTCCCATTGATCTAATGTTTGCATTGCTTGAGTATTGATAAAATGGAAATATTTTTTCAGTCCATCAATTGATAAAGGCTCACCAATCAGCCTTCTTAGCCTTTTGTGTGCCTCTCCTGTGGTTTGCAGCAAGCTGGTGGGGCCCAGAACTTGCTGGCCAGTGTAAAACAGATTCAAACTCACAATACCATCCTTGCCAGTTAACAATATCTTACTTGCTTCCCTCCCAGTCATGAAGATAGTAAACCTCCCTAAGACAAAGCTCTTGAAAACCATTCCATATCTGAGACAAAATAGAACTGACCAATCAAAAAGAATATCCTTGAAGTTCCTAAGCACCTAGCATATAGTTATGCATTTAATTGGAATATACTTGTAAAGGTATTCTATAATCCTATTATAAACTACTGCCATATGGTTGAAAACTCTTGATTTTTGCAGACAATTATGGCAGTTGATTTGTAATTTGTTGACAGTATAAAGTTTTTACAATGCAAAATTAAACTCAGTTCTATGTTTTGATGTTACTAATTTGTTACCTCTTTTGCCTCTTGTTCATGAAGCTAAAGATTCCAGAGGGACTTGAAAAGTCAGAGAGGAATGAGAAACTCTCCCCCACAATTGGCCAACCAAGGCTGCCAGGGATGCCTTCCATTGCTTTAGGAGAACGAGTTTGATACAACAAGAAGAGCACTGATAACACTAACACAGAAAGGATTAGTGAGAGCAGCAAACTGATCAGCTCCATTTCCACTTACAGCCACACCAAATAGCGGTAGAAGTTGATCAAACAAAATGCTATATATATATATATATATATATATATATATATATATATATATATATATATATATATATATACTGTAAGCTACATGAATTAGTTGTATCTTTCTATCTTGAACACCTTGTTCTTAGGATATATGTGATAGATTTTGACTTGACACAAACACCAAGAAGTGTATATGTATATCTATTTTGGAATCAGTTAAACTGCAGGCCAATATGTTACTTTCAAATGGTAAATCCTAAAGTTCTTTTTTTGGTATCTCAATTTTTGAAGGGATAAATCCAAGAGTTTTCTTTGGTAGAATCTCAGGGCTGTCTTTGCTCTTGCTGAAGGTATAATGATATTGATTGCTAAGTTGACACAAACACTCCATTTACATATTTTTGTGCATTGAAAACAAACAATATCAATTTGCCGTCCTTGGACTACTCATTGTTTGGCTTGAAGTGCATAGGTATCTTCTTATTTTATTGTATTACAATAATAAGAAAAAAAAATACTTTCTTTTGTATTCCCAAGCAAATCTAACAGCACCCTGATGAAATTCTAATACAAAAGCCAATAGCACACTGAGAACATGCTTCCTGCTGCAAATTCCAACATTTGTCAGGTCTACCTTACATATTTTCATAACTAAATATCTATATGATTTTCTTAATTATTATTTATCATGTTCTTTGCTTAGATATTTGATTGTTTAGGAGGTTGAGCTTGCAGAGCATTATCCAAATAACTGGTTTACCGTTGAAGTAAATAATTTTGGTAAAATTTTTCAGTTTTTGCACAAGGTCTCAGGTTAGAATATATAGATTACCTTTGCACCTACGAATTTGGTTTACTTACAGAAAAGGGTAATCATTTAATTTTCTAATTCTTAAGAAATTAAAGCCGGATGATAAAAAAATTAACGAACTTATTATAAAAAATTACAAATCATTATTCGCAATAAACCATATGTTTACATTACTGTAAGAAGAATAAAAAAAAGCAACTAAAATATCAAAATTTCATATATATATATATATATATATATATATATATATATAAAAATTTATATATATAATA
>Ga0209489_108136_pt1 | contig 14719 bp, 12 predicted proteins | sample SiratrowhiteBW_FD_187527 | JGI IMG/M metagenome (GOLD analysis project Ga0209489, IMG submission 187527) | Root nodule microbial communities of legume samples collected from California, USA - Siratro white BW (SPAdes) (version 2) | ecosystem: Host-associated > Plants > Roots > Nodule | place... | reverse complement strand
TTGAACATAAAAAAGACAACACATTGAGAGAACCACCAGTAACCATAAAAAGCACACGACGAAACGATTATTAAACATGAACGAAGCACTCATACAAAAACCACCAACAATGTTTCATACCAACAACGGATGAGAGAACATACACAGTTTAGGGTACACAGCACGGTAGGAAACACCACAATGACGGTGGTCTTGCCCGGAAAAATGAAGGCGAATCTGTGGGCAGATGGAACGCGAATCTTGCTGTTTCGTCTGTTCTCTCTCCTTCAGAGGATGCGGGGTTAATGAGTGCAATGAGAAAATGAGATCCGCTTTTCCCTCTCAAATTATCCTGCATTTTTAGATGAGAAATGACAAAAGCAACCCTTTACAAAAAGACAAACATGAACCACGTAAGCAGACAAGAAGTTGGCTTTCTCTTTCTTTGCCACGCGGGATGACAATGACACGTCGGAGTGTCAAATGGAGGTAAGAGAAAAACGAGTGTCAAAGTAACATTTTCCTTAAACTTAACAAGTGGGCCCAAGTTGGGTTGCTTGGATTCATCATGTTCTCCAAGATATCCGTTGCGTCCCACGCATGCCTTTGCAATATTCTACTAACATATTGCTTGTTTGTACTCTTTTTGATTTGGAGACATCATTAAGTTAGCTTTTCTAACAATATCTTTTTTTTTATATTTTTTTAGGTTAGTTAAGCATTTATGTGTGTTAATATACATATATATATATATATATATATATATATATATATATATAATTTTTTTTTCTTATTTTGTATGATAACTAAACATTTACGTGTTAATACATTATGCAATATAATCACTTTTTTTAAGATCATTTGAAAGATGAAAAGAAGAATTATCATATGAATGTACAACTTATTTCGACTTTTATGTTCGAAATAGATCAAGAGCAACAACATAACTCTTTTTAATTTTAACTCTTATTATACTTTAAATTTTTTCTTTAACATCGCCTTCTTTCTTAAATAATAATCAAAAGGTTTTATTATGAATTTGGATAGTATATACCTCTTCCTAATACCTTGTCAACATTTAAACAATATTTATTATTAGTTCAAAATTTATATTAAAAAATAAAATAATTTATACTAATCTTTTACTTAACATTTAATATAAACTTTTGTCAGTTTTCTTCGTCAATCCTTATATATTTGGTATATGAATTTTTTTTTCTTTCCTTAAACAATTACATGAGTTTGTTAAACAAAATTGGTATTATATTATTATAAGAAAAGACACAAGTTTTTTTTTAACAACCAAAAAGAAATTAAATAAAAAGAAACACTTCAAGAATGTGTTCCAATCTTTATACAATACAACAGATATATCACTACGACCAATATAACTTTTCAAGTCAAAATAAACTAAACATACTGGTGCTATTAGAGATACCTGGACACCTAACAAAAAAGGATTCTATTCCAACCAAATAAAGCAAAAGCTAAAGAACTGAAAACTAGGCCCGCTATATAAAGCACTCTAAAATAAAACTCCTATGCTAGTAATGATTCCGGTGCTTAACTCAGTTACTGAAATAGGTCAGATCACCTCAGTCGCTTGTATCATCAGTGAATGACTTGCCTCACACCTCCTTTATGTATGCGTGATACTTAGAGTTACAACCTTGGTTGTATCCCCCAAGGTTCTCTTCAACTTGTACTTAAGCCATAGCTAATCCTTTAATTGAGCTAAACTAAAGATTTCCTCAGCATCCACAACCCCACCTTTAAAGACCGCCTTATTTCTATGAATCTATATCTCCGAAACAATAGCCATCGACAACCCTTTCCACACTCTATTAGCACTTTGCCTTTAACTAAGTAAATAGAAACTCTGAAAGTTAATAAGTGAAGACTCATGTCTGACAACCACATACCCTACTCACCTATCACATTGATCCCAAACTTGTTGAGCCATAATACAAGTATTAAACAAGTGTTGAGCAGTTTCTAATCCTTCTAGGCACAATGAGCACTGCATATTCCCTACTTGAACTCCCCTTCTTGCTAAATTATATCTAGTTGGTAACCTATCCAATAACAACCTCCATGCACACACTATTGCTGAAGGTGTTATTTTTGTACTCCATAACAACTGGAATATCTCAGAAGTCTGCATTAGGTCCTCACTATTCAAAATACTGTAGCCAAACTTAAATGTATATTCTTGGTTTTCATCACCAGCCCAAACCAACCTATCTTGTCCATTCACATTCCAATTAACATTAGAGATCATGGTCTTCATTTGTTCTTTTAGATATTTCTCCCATTCGAACCTCTCCCTACGCCAATTAAGATTCCAAGTATGACATCGTGTATTCCTCCTACCCTCCCAGTCGACGAGGTCACCTACCATACTATCTTTATTATGAGAGATTGAATACAACCTTGAAAACCTCTCTTCCAAGGCTTGACCATCCACCCACCTATCTTCCCAAAATTTAACACACCTCCCATTGCCAACATTCCATTGGAGTCTATGGTCGAACCAATTGCCTCGTAAACCATTACCACATACTCGACACAAATCCTTCCACCACGTAGATACGTATCTTATACCTAAACACCCATATTCCCCCAATTACCATACCTAGCTTCTAGAATATCACTCCACAGGCCCTGCTCTGACACCCCAAGCCTCCACTTTCACTTGGTTAGCAATACATCATTAAAGCAATCAATATCCTTAATTCCCAACCCACTAGCTTCCACTAGGCTGCATATCGTCTTCCAATTCTCCCAAGCAATCTTTATACTTTCATGACCCCAACCCCAAAGAAACTTAGCCTGAATTCGTCTAATCTGATTACATACAATAACAAGTGCTTTGAAGAAAGAGAAGTAGAACAAGGGTAGAGCATTAATAACAGACTTAATAAGACATATTTGTCCTGCCATCGAAAGCAATCTATTATTCCATCTCTATAGTCTTAATCTAATTTTATTAAGAATAGAAATCCAAAACTCACATCTCCTTGGATTTCCACCAATTATCATAAATACTTAAAAGACAGATCCATCTGCCTGCAATTAAGACAATTAGAATACACAAGTGCTCAGAGATTTTCACAGCCCCAACCGTACTCTTGTAAAAGTTGACCTTAAGTCTTGAAACCAACTCAAAGGATCTCAATACTACTTTAATAACCACCACATTGTGATACGAGAAATATAAGTTTGAATAAAGAAATATAACTCTTAACATATTCACTATATTTTGAATTTATTAATTGGAATTAGAATGTTTCAGTGAGAAATATTGTAACTAATAATCTAAGAATGATATTATTAAATACGAAAATTAATTTCCTTTGTAATATTTTTCCTATGGTAACTTCTTCTTATTTGATCTTTTTCTACCATTTATATTACTTGTCATTTATCCACCATTTAATTTTTTAATAATTTAGTTTATCTTTTAACTTTTTTATTTTTTTGTTACTTGCTTTTCTCTTTCCTGTTTTTCACATTCAATTTAACTTATTTGCTTAACTTTGATGTTTTTAAAAACTTTATCATTTCCTCGCTCTTTTAAGGTTTACCATACTTATTCACTTCTCCAGTTCCCTCTTTCTTATAATCTTTTATTTAAAAAACATTTAAAATAAGTTATTTAATCACATCAAACCATCTTATACACTAGAATTGATTTTATATACAACTACAACTTTATTATTCCAAGATTTTTACTCTTATAAAAATAATAAATGAAATTTACATTTTTATAGTTATAAAATATCATGTGTATTCAATTTTATTTTAAAAATTGAATATGTTAATGGATTTTTTCCATGTATAAGAATATTAACATATTCAAAATAAAAATTATATTATAGCTAACCTAAATTAAAAAAAAAATATTAAAACGTTTATTTGCTTTAATGTTTGAAAATTTGAATAAATCGATATAACAATTTTTCATCTAAAATACCCTCCTCAAATCAATATAAACATAGTCTATCAAAATAAATAAATAATCTTTTAAAAATCTACTCGTTAAAATTAGTAACGGATAGAGTAAGGGACTAAACTTTCAAAAATAATTGAGAAATTAAACTTAAAGCAAGGACGCAAATATTACATTACTATGGACTTTTTTTTCTTAATTGTGTGAATATATTTATGGTCACAGATTTTAACGAATAGATTTTGATGTAATTTGTAAATAGTTGCTTTAGAACAATAAATATTTATATCTTTTATTTTTAATACAATAAAAAATATTAATTTTAATATAAAAACTTTAATTTTACTAATTTTATTGAAACTTCGTTAATAATTAATAATTGAAGTAATTAAGTATATTTTTGGTTTCAATAATAACTGCATGTATTTATTGAAGATAAATTATGAATTAAACTCAGGCAGGAACTACGAAAAAATTTAAATTTATAAAAAAGAATATAAAATATTCATTTTAAAATTAAATATATATATATTAATATTCATTTTTTAATAAATATATATAATAATTACTAAATACCTAATAAATACTCAATTACTTCAATTATTAATAAAAATATTTTTTTAAATTATTTTTATTTATCCTAAACCCTGAATTAATAAAAATAGTTTTTAAAAATAGTTATTACACTAAATTAATTATGTACCCAAAATAATTTCACACTCTGATTATATGGATCGGTCATTATCAACATAAATGCTAACTAAAACAATTCATGGCTTTACTTATACGCTTAGAGCAAAGAAGGTTCCGGAAAAGCAACAACGTGGGTTCCACAATCGGTCGTTTTCTAAAATAATAGCGTCGTTTTTGGGGAAAGGAGCTCGCATCATCCAAAAACGACAATATGAATGCACCTTCCTTACATGTGACCACAAAGGAAAAGTAGGGTCTACCACAACTCTGTTTTATTATGAACATAAACCTGTTTCTTTTTTATTGAAATTTGTTGTGAACCTTTATCTTTCAAAGATTCAACTTTAACTTTCAAATTTGAATTAATATTGTCCGCTTTTAAATTTGAGACTGTATTAAATAGTTATTTACTGATTTAAGATGTGATATTATCCCACAGATATAACGAAATGAAAATTATGAGAGTTAACAAATGTTTGGATAAAAAATTACAAATGAAAAATGTTGTAGTTTAAACCGAAGAAAAAAGAAAAAAAAGCAAATGAGCAATAAAAAGGTCCGATATATATATATATATATATATATATATATATATATATATATATATATATATATATATATATTTAGTTGATAGTAAAATTAATTTTTCATTATATTTATAATTTTTTGTTCTCTTAAAGGATTCATCATTATAAATTTCACATCTCAATTACACTACCATTTCAAAATTCACAAACTATATACAATCACATATTATTAAACAAAAATTAAAAATTAAATAATAAAAAACATGAAACAAATCAAATTCAATAAAAAGGAATAAACTTTTTATAAATCAATCTTATAAATAAAAAAAGTTGAAATCTACTATTAAAAAAAGTCTAATTTAATAATATCAAATAAAATAAAATATTAGATAAAATCAATCTTATTTTTTATATTTAAATTAGCAAATTTATTAACCGTTACCAATATAATAGTATTTATATGTGATTTTTTAGCTTAATATTAAAGGAATTCAATAATTTTTTCAACTACATATATAAATTTAGGGTCGTGTTATTAATTAATTAAAAAACAAAGTTTTACCAATTAGAAAATGATAATTATTTAAAAAAATATTATCTTAAAATAGAAGGCTAAATGTTTAAATAAATATTTTAAAAAATAATTTTAAAATAATAGTAAAAGAATCAAAACCTAAATCTTAAGAAGTGAATGTTGTGACTAATTTAATTTTATAAAATCAGTTTAAAAGCTAAAATTTACATTCATTTATATTTTATTCAAATATTTTATTTATAAATATAAAATCTGTAACATATTTCTTTAAACGGAGATTTCTCAATTTTTATATGATATTTTATATTTAAAAATAGTTTGATAATAATTAAATAAAAGATTATCTAATAAATCTAATAATCTAATAATTTTTTTAGGATAGATTTTTATACGATTTTAAAAAATAAACTTTAACCTTAACTTAATTATATCAAATTTATCTTAAAAAATAAGATTCATATTAATTTATAAATTATTAAAAAACCTTAATTTAATATACTAAATATATATTATAGCTTAAATATAACAAATGCCGCAAGGAAAAGTAAAAACAAAAAACTGATTCATGAAAGAAAAAAAATAACTAAATATAATAAAACAAACAAAAAAGATAAATCGGTGGTAAGAAATTCTCAACACCCATTTTGAATATCTCTCAAAAGATAATTCACTAAATACCTCTATTATAAGTAACTAAAAAATTCAACACAGTACTTTATTATAATTAAGTAAAAACCAGAAGAAACGTGTGTGGTGGTGAGTCTGTAAACCCTTTTCCCATAAGCAATTAACTTTTGGCAGTTATAAAAACCAGTGAAGTGTACCAGTGGGGAATCACCATTCACCAACCACTCAACTACTCAACCACTAAAGTACTAAAGTTAGTTCTATAATTCTATCTGCTACCCTCTTTCCACTTTCCAACATGGTGCTATCTTCCACAACTGCAACATGGTTCCTCATATTGGGGCCTGTGCTGGTGCTATGGTTGTGGAAGCTAGTGAACTGGGTATGGCTGAGGCCAAAGAGAATGGAGAAGCTTCTGAGAGCACAGGGCCTTCAGGGAAACCCCTACAGGCTCTTGATTGGAGACACAAGGGAAATGTATACAGTGCTCGTGCAAGCTGCAAAATCTCAACAATCCATGACTTTTCTCTCCGATGACAAGGACGTGGCACCGCATATCACAACCTTTAACCATCACATTGTCCAAAAATTTGGTACGTGCCTGCTTCTTTTTCCCACTGCTTAATTACTCTTTCTGTGTGACCTGTAATTTCACCCTACAATATTCATTAATTATCTTATGTTTCTTTCACTGTATTTAAACCTTGAATCTACTTTTGAAGCAAAAGATATACACAGTATTCTTTTGTAAGAGTGCTTTCAGGCATTCTGAATGGTAAACCAGATGAATTTTTCTTTTGTAAATGTACTTCTGTGAAAAGTTTTCTTATGCGTTTGGTTTTTTGTTTTCCCTTCTCTAAGTTTAGATGGATGTGTAACTTTTTTGCAATATACCTACAAATCAATCTGTCAGATGGGGTATTACAACTAGCTGAAACAGTGGTTCTTGTTTTCCAAATATATTGGAATTGGTTCTTGTCACTTGATGATTAATTTCTGTGAAATACCTGGTCAGATCTTACTTTCAGGTCATTTTTATTTATAAAGTTCAAAATACATTATTTAAAATATATAAACAAAATTTGTTCAAACTCATGTAAATATGTTGGTAAAAGAAATTGTAAGAACACGCCTCTTTTATTTAAAAATGTGGATTTCATACCTTATTTGATAACTCTGTCTGATTTTAAGTTTTAACAAATTTCAATTGATAAATTATATCGAGAGGAGTGCGCATGAAAGGGTGTTGCTAGCACTCTTTAGGTTGGTAATCATGGTTCTTTTACTCTATTTTTATTTTAACTAATACAAATATTATCTTATATAAGTTTTGAAACAATATAAAATTATAAAATAGCAAACTAAAATTTAATAAAGTAAATGATTTTGTAATTAAAAAAAAGTTTAACATACTCTGGAGATCAAAAAACACTTTGCCTGACTTCCTCCTTGCTTGTCCTGACTTCACTTCTGTTTAGGTTGTCCTGACATAGTCGGGTAGACTGAGGAAATGTATATGCCTTTGTAAATGTTTTGAGTTTAAAAGTTTCTCATATTTTTAGGAAGACTATGTCTTCCTTAGTCTCTCTAATAAGTTGGTTTATAGTTGGTATGATAGGTTGCTTTCTAGTCTTATTTTGAGCATAAAAGGTATAAATTCCTTGTGTGTCAGTTTGCTTAGTTGGTTGTTGAGAGTTTTTGTGTAATTTTTGGCACGGGTTTTGATCTAGTCTTCATGTTTGTTTGTTTTATCTTTTTCTTTTATATTATATTATATTATGATTCACGTGATAACAAATGATTCTTGAGTCTGGGGTGTTAATCTAAGTGAGATGTCAGATTTCACATTAATGTCTAATATGGGTTTTATAAAACAAAGCACTTGAATGCGACTTTACATGCTACAACCATTGTGAACTTTGCTTTATTATCGTATGTACTTTTATTGATTTTAGTTCTTAGATTATTTTAAATATTGAAAATCACGTGCAGGCAAAAATTCATTTATATGGGAAGGTCCAACACCAAAAGTGATTATCATGGATCCTGAGCAAATCAAAGACGTCTTCAACAAGATCCAAGACTTTGAGAAGCCCAAGTTGAGCCCCGTTGTCAAATTGTTGGGCACTGGACTTGCAAATTTAGACGGGGAGAAATGGAAGATACATCGAAAGATTATCAACCCTGCTTTCCATTTAGAAAAACTGAAGGTTATACATACAGTACATAGTTTTATGATGTCTAATAAATTTCAACCAATGACAAAAATATGCTTAAAAATGTGTTATGTACATAGCTTTAACAATATGTTTTATTAGACAGTCACTTTTTGCCAGAATGTTTTACTCCGTATGCGACTTTTGTGCTGAAAATATGTTTTCATGCAGGTTATGTTACCCATATTTTTTGAATGTTGCGATGATATGATTTCCAAATGGGAAGCGATGGTCTCTTCAGAGGAGAAATGTGAATTTGACGTGTGGCCTTTCCTTCAAAGTTTGACCTGTGATATTATTTCTAGAACAGCATTTGGAAGCAGTTATGAAGAAGGCAAAGAAATATTTGAACTTCTGAAAGAGCAAGCAGGACTTATTATGAGATCACGGAAAGTTTACATTCCAGGGTTGTGGTAAGACCTTAGTAAAGTGAATCAAATTGTATTCTTTTGCTCTTTTGTATGTAACAACTATGCATTGCTAAAATTGAATGAAGGACTAGTAAAGACAGCTCTTGGAATAAGTTCAAAAAAAAGAAAAGAAGGGTAAATTCTTTGTTTCCTTACTGCTTTGAATACGTTAATCTCGCTAGTTTACTTGAAAATATTCAAGGGATTTTGCTTAAATAATGGCTATGCATGGAGATATAAAGCATGTTGGTTAGTTTTGAAAATAATATATGCATGTTACATTGACTTGCTAGTTGATTTGAAATGTAATTATATGATCTATTTGCAGGTTGTTACCAACAGCTAGTAATAGGAGGATGAAAGCAATAGATACCAATATACGAGGATTACTCAAAGGTATCATTAACAATCGAGAGAAAGCAATGAAGGCTGGTGATGTTATGAACCATGACTTATTGGGGATACTTTTGGAATCAAACCATGCGGAATTGGTAGAAAATAGAAACAACAAGACCCTTGCAATGACTAGTCAAGAAGTAATTGAAGAGTGCAATGCATTCTACATAGCTGGCCAAGAAACCTCAGCGGTTTTGCTTGTTTGGACAATGGTGTTGTTGAGTAGGCATCCTGAGTGGCAAGCACGTGCTAGAGAGGAAGTGTTGCAAGCTTTTGGTAACCAAAAGCCAGACTATAATGGGTTAAGTCACCTCAAAGTTGTAAGTATCACTTGTTTTTTTTTTCTTTTCACTCTAATGATGATGGCTATGTTAAACTTTTGGTGTTCCTCTTGATGAATGTATCTTTGTTTGCCGCAGGTAACCATGATTTTGTACGAGGTTCTGAGGTTATATCCACCTGTAGTATATTTCAGCCGAGGTACCAAGAATGATGTCAAACTTGGAGACCTTTCTCTACCTGCAGGACTGCAAGTTTCCATACCAATATTGTTGATTCACCAGGATCGTGATATTTGGGGTGATGATGCTACTGAGTTCAAACCAGAAAGATTTGCAGAAGGGGTGGCAAAGGCAACAAAAGGCCAAGTTACATTTTTCCCTTTTGGATGGGGTCCTAGAGTGTGCATTGGCCAAAATTTTGCTCTCTTAGAAGCAAAGCTGGTTTTGTCTTTACTTTTGCAACGTTTCTCGTTTGAGATTTCTCCAGCCTATGCACATGCTCCAGTCACTGTGTTCACTCTTCATCCAAAACATGGGGCTCATATCATCTTACGCAAGCTCTAGTGTCATCCTTTTGTGGACTTTCACGTAAAAATAATCACCATTCAGTCTTGTAGTTACAGAGGGTAAACCTCTTCTTAAACCAAAGCTTAAAACTACATTCTTACGTTATGTCATTAAGACACTTAACATCTTTTGGCATAACATAATAGTGCTATGATTTAAGATTGGCCTTCTAGGAAAGGTTTTTCCTTATTAGATGCAAGATTATTAGAACATAGAGATGAAGTGGAAGGTTTTAGAAAACGATGTTGTATTACAATATCGAAATGAATTGGATGGTTTTGCAAGGATGGCATTACTCTGTACCTTTTTTCTCTCTGCTTTGATATAGTGATTTGTTTTAGGGTCACCACAAGGAAATGTATTAGATGATAAAAAGGATATTGTAATCCATTAAAAAGGAAGTATCATTGTCCACTAATTTTCATCCATATACCATAAACTATATTCTTCTATATCAGTAAATTTCTTTCAAATGATACAACACGGCCAGATTCAACTAACAGGCCAGCACAAGTAATCTCAATAAAGGCATTTCTTCCTCCTCCTCTATATATTTCTTTTGCAACTTCATAAATATTAGAATATTCAACTTTTCCTTTCTGCTGGATTTAAAAGTCATGAGTTATTTTTTCAATTGTCAGAGTTATTTTTGACTTCCAAATTACACAATTTATAAGTTATTTTTTCTTGAAAAAAGACTTTTGAAAGTTATTATAGGTGTTCTTACCTGACCCAAGTGAAGATTGTTTGTGGTGGTGTTGTCGGCAACCGAGTTGAAGACGTTGAACTGAATGGGGTGTCCACCTGCAGAAGACTCTCTGATGTTCAAGTCCGTAAGAGTGTAAAAAAATGTTTAAAAGTACATGAATAAGAGAATAGTGAGATAGATGATACTCCCTGTAGACTTAAGTCATAGTTATAGGACCTTGTCATTTAAGACTGTATATTTCCCCATAATGATTTTGTACGTTAAGAATCACAAATTACCATAATATAGTATGATTGAGGTCAATTAGAATCAATCAGACAATCAAAGTAAATTGATATCAATCACAATAATCTATTAATTGGTAATTAATATCGGTCTGGGCTATAATAGGTTTTATTGAACCTGACCTAATAACTGGGTAGGTACATAAGCCCCCCGAGTTCATGATTCCAACAGGTGGACCGTATGAATGGACCGAAATGTGATTGGTTCGTGTGTAGTTAGACGAGATTGCTTCGTGGACTGTTATGTATTCAGCCCCACGTTGGAGAGGCAGTTGAGCGAGTTGGTCTTATCTCGGTTTGCCATTCCGTTTGGACAAGGCATTCTCTGGAGCTTTCAAGACTTTTCGCGTTATACGCCTTTTGGACTCGGCGGTAGAGTCATCATAGCTTGCATTAAATGAGGGATAGAAGGAAAAAGCGTGACGTGACTGGTAGGGGTTTTTCCAGCACCTCTTTAGATGGTGCCACGTGGCTTTAAGTCGTGTGGTCCAATCTGGACCATCGAGTTCAGAGCAAGCATTAGCTAAAGCTCTTCGTTTTCGAACGTTATAGTTACACTTTTCAGTCGCATTCAAAACGCTCCCGAGTTGCTTAGCTTCGATTTTCTGGAAATCGAACTCTCGCCTCTTCTTCACTCATCCAAGACTTTCACACCTAGGTACGCACATGACTTCTTCCTCTTTTTTTTCTTATTCATCTGCTGGTGAGCGTGATCACAATTCGCTGCATAGGGAGGTTCCTCCCATTGGTGGAGCAAACTCCTCGGAGTGGACTGCTTCTTTGTTCGGCCAACCAATTTCCCCCACTCCCTTGGTGACTCAACCTTCTTTGACAACCTTCGTCAAACCGTCCTTGTCGGGTCCCGGTCAAGTGGACCAAAGCCTAGGCTTGATCACCTAACCGTCACCTTCCCTGGCCTTCAATCCCACTGGAATGTTAACAGGAAGGCCAAGGACTTGGGCGATGCCTACCCTCATGATGTCGAGCTGATGGAGAAGATCGGCCTTGAGGACTGCCTTGATGTTGGTAGCGTTATGCTGGGGAGGAGTTTGGCTATCAAACAGTACTTCTAAGTAGTTGCTCGGGGTCACTCGGACTTGTGGATCAAGAATGCTGAGTTAGAAACGTAAGTTCAAGAGTTGATCCAAGAGAAGTCGAAGAGGGAGTAGGCCTTCACCGCCAAAGAGTTGCAACTTCTTCACTTCCATGGGCTATCACATTGTTTGGAGGCTAAGCTGGTTCATCGGAAGGAGGACTTTGTGCGTGGCGAAGAGGAGTTGAAGAAGGTCGAGGATCAGATGGGCGAACTGGAGAAGGAGTTGGCAGAGCTTGGAGCGAAGGAGTCCCGATAGAGGAGGAGCTGTCTGCCAAAGAAGTCGAGTGGGAGGAGGAGAAACTCCAGATCCAAAGGGGTTGCGTGAAAGCGTATGAAGAGGGTTTCATGAAGGCCATGAGGCAAACCCTACTATTTAGCCCTGAATTGGAGCCAACTCGGTTCGTAATTGACAAGGAGGTTGTTGACGGAGCCCTTGTAGATGGCTAGGTCCTCTTTTAAATATCATGATTCTGATCTTGTTTCGTGAACAATTGCCTGTACTGAACAATTTACTTTCTAATCGTTTGTTAGAAACATCTACTGCTGAATATTCTCTTGCGTTAGCGTAGCCTTTGATTGAATGCCATCTCGGTGCTTACCTGATTTGTTTTTACTAGCATAGTTGTTTTATGCTGAAGTCGTTTTTCCAATGTGTTTTTTAACTTGAGTGCTAGCTTAGTCATTTTAGTGTTTGCTCAATTCGTTTTCTCAACTTAAGTGTTAGCCTAGTTGGCTATACATCGAAGTCGTTTAAGCTTTAGCCCGACTTTGATTTTAACTTAAGCGTTAGCTTAGTTGTTTTTACCTTGAAGTCGTTTAAGTGTTAGCCCGACTTTGACTTTAACTTAAGTGTTAACTTAGTTATTTTTACATTGAAGTTGTATAAGCGTTAGTTCGACTTTGATTTTAACTTAAGTGTTAGCCCGACTTTGATTTTAACTTAAGTGTTAGCTTAGTTGTTTTTACATTGAAGTTGTTTAAGCGTTAGCCCGACTTATATTGTTTGGAATACTCGATTAAGGCATTTGCATGATCCGAGCTTAGAATAAATACCACAAAACACAAAAAAGACAAGTAATGTAGAATAATTTAACTTTTATTGACTCGGGTACAGGTCTCGTTAAAACCTTGCTTGTCAAAACCCTCTTTAGGGAAAAAATCCAAGTTAAGGAAAGAGTACGCCGTACTTGTTCCTCATAATTATCTGTAATACATTTTAAGGTGGGTGGCGTTCCACGTTCTCGGTATGAGTCTGCCACCCAGTTCCTCAAGCTTGTAGGCCTCGTTTTGAAAGGTGTCTACTACTCTGAATGGCCCATCCCAATTTGGTGCCAACTTTCCTTCCTATTTATTCCTGCGGGCATCTGCAACTTTTCTCCATACCAAGTTGCCTCTCTGGAAGGTTCGTTCTCGTAGTCGAGAGTTGTAGCACCATGTTGCTTTTAACTTGGCGGCTTCCTTGCAAACCCGAGCATCTTCTCAGACTTCCTGTATCAGGTCCAACTCGGCTCATAGGTTTTCGTCATTGTTTTGCTTCTGAAAGTTCATTCTTCTCCACAAGACTTCCCCTAGTTCCACTAGTATCATAGCGTCTGACCCGTAAGCCGATAGGGGGTTTCCTTAGTTGATGATTGGGGGGTGCAATAATACCCCCACAGTATTCCTGGTATCTCTTCGACCCATAACCCCTTCTTCTGACCGAGCTTCTTTCTCAATTCGCCGAGTATTACCTTGTTTGCAGCCTCTGCCTGCCCATTTGACTGGGGGTGCTCAACACTTGACGCTAAATGCTTTATCCCAAGTTGGTTCAAGGACTGTTCGAAATTCTTGTCGGTGAATTGCCTACCGTTGTTGGTAACTACGCTGTGTGGTAGGCCATGTCGGCAAATGACATTTTTCCATAAGAAACTTTGCACCTGTCGGGCTGAAATAGTGGCAATGAGCTCGTCTTCGATCCACTTGATAAAGTAGTCGATAGTTATTATCAGAAATTTCACTTGTCCGTTCGCTAGCAGAAAGGGGCCGAGGATGTCTATCCCCCATTTGCTGAAGGGCCATGGGATCATTGTTTGATGTATTTCCTTTTGTGGTGCGTTGAAAACCGCCCCGAGCTTCTAACACTCCTGGAACTTCTCGGTGTAGGAGCGAGCATCCTGCTTGATGGTTGGCCAATAATTTCCTGCTCTAAGAACTCAGACAGCCATGGACCTTGTGCCTGAGTGCATTCCACAGATTCCTCTATGGAGCTCGAAGAGTACATAATCGGCTTAGGTCTTATCGAGAAACTTGAGTAGTGGGGACGAGTACTGTTAACTCTTTTTCAGCAAGTTTACTGAGTGTGCAAGTAATATAGACAATAAGTCCAGAATCGTATCCTCAGGGAACAGAATATATAATTGGAGATTAAATATGTATCATGGCATGGTGAATAAAATTTGAAAATTCAG
>Ga0209489_108134_pt1 | contig 14724 bp, 6 predicted proteins | sample SiratrowhiteBW_FD_187527 | JGI IMG/M metagenome (GOLD analysis project Ga0209489, IMG submission 187527) | Root nodule microbial communities of legume samples collected from California, USA - Siratro white BW (SPAdes) (version 2) | ecosystem: Host-associated > Plants > Roots > Nodule | place: USA... | reverse complement strand
ATTCTAAAATTTTTTTTTTTTTTTTGTATTTTTATAACTTTCAAGTTCTTTATTTTCTTACGTCCATTTGGTCATCCCTAATGACTTATGTTAAATTGTGACTCTTCATTAACAATTATTTAAAACTAATCGTTAATAGAACTTTTATTTTTGAAATATTATACTCAAACACACTTTTTTTAGAATTAATATTTTCTATTCCCTTCTGCTAAGGTTTTAAAATAGCCTCACATCAAATTAGTTTTTCTAACCTTTCAAAAATATTATGTTCCAATTTAAATTTCTGAAAAACTAAAATGTTTCACGTTAAACGTCATTACTTGATAATATTATGTTTAAAACAAACAAAATATTTTAAAATTATATTCTAATTTCAAATGAAAAACTAAAGTTTTTCATTTATTAGGAAAATACTATTATTTATTAAGCATCAATATCCATTATATTATACTTTAACAAGATTTCTTTACAAATAATTTTCACTTACCACTTGTATAGAGAGTCTTCCATATTATTGGTATTGCATTGATGTAGGATCAGTTGGAATCCATTTCGAGATGAAGCTTGGCATAGTGTTGAAGACTATTGTAGACATAACTAGGTGTGGGACGTTGCTTGATGTCAAACAATGTTGAAAGAGGCAATGATCATGCAAAGTATCATTCACTAGTTTTCTAATCAAAGAAAATGTCAAGGAAATGTTTCATTAAACCTGAGGGTGGTGCATAAATATTTCATCCAAAACTACATTGATCTTATGTTTAGGTTTTCTAGCTAGAAGATTCAAAATTCAATTCCACTACTTCATAATCAAGAGTTTGTTTTATCGGTCCTGTTAATTATGTTTCTCCAAATCAATAACAAATCTTCGTCATTCCTTAAATATTGAGTTAATATAATAACCTGTTTTTAGGAACCTCAAACAAATATTTTCTTTATTCACACCAAAGATTTGAAATGATTTTCCTAGTTGTTATATCATTCTTTAATCGACCCATAATTGATTCCTAAAATTGGTAAAACCCCGAACAAATCAGTCAAATTACCACACAGTTTAAAATTTAGACAAAACAACATAAAATGAATAGATTACGTAAATAAACATGTACTAAAAGTATAATAAAATTAAATTATTACAATAATTAAATCATTATACAAAATTAAACCCTAAATTTTTTAAGTGATACAAAATTTAATAGAATGGAGTAAATTCAACCCTAAATTAAAATTGAGAGAGCGAGGATCATGTAGGCATTTAGATTTGAGATGTAAAACATATATATATATATATGAAATTAATATCAGAAAGTCTTAATTATTTAAATATTAATGAAATAGAAAGTATTTTAGGGTGTTTAAATATGATTGAATTCATAAAGCAGATACATGAATTGTTTGTTTACTAAAAAAATAAAAATTACCGACGAGACAAATTTATCAGAAATACTTAAAATCTGTCGATAAATTATTGTATATAAATTTACCGACGAATTTCTGAGTCTATCGATAATTATTGATGGATTTCTGACGGACTCTAAATTCGTCGGTAAATCTGTTGGTAATTACTGACGGACTTAGAAATCTGTCGATAAAATCGTCGATAATGATATTTTACTAACGGATAAAATTTCATCAATAAAATTTTGTCAATAATTTAACTTTTTTTTTAGTAATTTAATCTAGAATGAGAAAACCAAAATGTTATTTACGGTGGATCACATGTGGAAGTATTAAATTTGTTTAGAATATGATAAATTTATTAGCCATTAAAAGTGGTCAAATTTTAATGTTTATTTAATTTTAAATTAATGATAGTTTATGTCAACTACCCACCAAATAAAATATGTTATATAATATATGTATTCACTTGTGGGTGGTTTGTTAAGATTCCTTATTATATTTTTGATACAACAGATGATCTAATTCTTGTTGCAACAAGCTGTCTTACGGAAGAGTATGTCGTACTTATGAATGTAAGCCTAATTATTCAAAGTCTAATTCACTTATTTGAAACAAATCCAAAAAATTTCAAAAATTGAAAACAAAATATGATAAAAAGAATTGGAAAACAAAATCTAAAAAATCTTAAACCAAAATCTATAGAATTTGAGAAAAAAAAAATATCGAAAATAATATATGAAATAGAATGTGAATTTGAAATCTACAAGGAAAAGAAACTTATAAATGGATACAAGGAATAAGAAGGAAGATCATTATCTTACACTACACAATGGAGACGTTCTAAACTAATTGTGTTGTTTCCTTAGTTTTATTTTCTTCTTTGTAACTTTTCTTTCATTTACCTCCGCATGGAAGGCTAAACCTTTTTGGTTTGATTCTCTTTTGATTTCACATTGAATCTAGACGTTCTATGTAATTTAGTTTTGCTCTTCAATTTTTGTAACAAACTGTGTTGAACGGTCTGGTCTTTTTGAATTTTAATTACTGTTATTCGAATGATTTTTTGAACGTTTGTTTGATAATTCAAATTATGATATAATTCAAATTCTTCTTTAGTTTTCTTTATTTTGAACGTCTCTTATTTGCTTAATTCAAGAGTTAAAAAACTAAAAATCTCATTAGTAGATACTTGGAGATGAGTGAGACACTGAATGAATTGGTGAACACTTATTTCATTAAATAGATTTTGTTGAATTTGATTGATGTTTGTTTGGTTAAACTAATTCTATTTGCGAATTGGACGGATGCTAATAATATGATAACTAACGAAGAATTAAATGGTGAATGAACTCGACAATCAATCTTCTTTCTAATTCATTTTGTTCTTATTCCTTTTAATTTCTCAACAACAACAATAACAACCTCTTTCTAATTATCTACATTCAAAATTTTTATTTGGTTGAAACTATAGCGATCATATATCTACCTTAGTCACAAATTGACTTAAGCATTAATGATAATGATCCAGTAGCCTTTTTGCATGTTGTAAATGCATGTTGTAAATTGTGATAATTTTGAGAAATGTTTAGATGTCATGAAAGAAGAGTTAAAGTCCATGGAATTGAATAATGTTTGGAACCTTGTAGAATTGCTAGAAGGTCGCAAGAGAGTTGGTTCTAAGTTGGTCTTTAGGACTAAACATGACTTTCATAGCAACCTTGAATGTTATAAGGTCATACTTGTTTCCCAAGGTTATACTTAGAACAAGGGTCTAGACTATAAAGAGATATTTTTTCCTGTCTCATGAAAGCATTCCTTCAAAATTAGCATGGCTTTAGTAGGCCATTATGACTTTAAGCTACATAAAATGATGTGAAAAATTTCTTTCTTAATGTTACAATGTCAGACTTGTTGCCTAGGGTTTTAGAAGAGAAAATTTATACAGACCAGTCAATGGGGTTTTGGGTTGAAGGAAAGAAACACATGATTTGTAAATTAATGAAATAACCTTAAGCAAGCTTCCCGCTAATAGTATTTCAAGTTCAATGAGATCAATATGCAACCTTAAGCAAGTTTTGAGATATCTACACGGAACAAAGAATCATATGCTTATGCATAGAAGTCTAATAATCTTGAAGTGATTGGATAGTCAAATTCCAATTTTTTAGATGTGTGGATACAAGGAAGTTCACTTTAGTTATGTATTTCTTTTAGCTGGAGGAGAAATATCGTGGAGAAGTGGAAAACAACTTATTGTTCTTGTATCCACCATTGAAGTTTAATTTGTACCATGTTTTAAGGGTACAATTCAATATAATTGGCTATGAAAATTTATTTTAGGTATGGAATTATCAATAGTATTACTAGGTTGCTGAAAATTTATTGTTATAACTTTCACAGTGTGGGACAATGAAGTTGTCACTATAAAATAAATAAAAATATTCCACACTGTGACTCATGTAAAATATAATTATGTACCTAACTGTGATTTAATAAAAATAAAATGACTTATTAGTAAATATAGTATGCTATTTATTTTATAAATAATTTATGATAACCAACTTGATAAATGTTGGTTAAAGAAAGAAATTAGAGTTTTGTCTTTATAGTTGAGTTGTCTTTATAGTTGAGTGTTCTCCGCAATTTACCATAAAAAAATTATGGAAAAGAAAAGTGATTACAAGAGATAGATTGTATTAAGGAGATTGAATTTTTATTGTGTCTCTCATAGATCAAGATAAGTCTCTTTCATTATCAATTTTGGAAAGAGCTGATTGAGTTAAGGAGATTAAAGTTCTAGGTCTATCATGTACCAATATAGGTCTCTTTCACCATGTTATTCTATGTGAAAATTATGAATTTTAAGATTTATAGAATATTTATGATTGATTAATTTGAAATTATAATTGAACTAACACGTGGTATCATAGCCACACTTATTTGAATTTATGATTCTCTATCATTGATGACTTTTTCTTATTTTTAGTAAATCCTAAATTCAAATTGTGGATTTATGAATAAAATAATTAATTTTATTTCAGTAGAGGGATGTGATTTTGGATTTTGAATTTCCTTATATACGAGGGAGATTTTACTTGCAGTTTTCGTTGATCTATTAATGGTACGCTTGGCCTTGGATTTCAAAGAAATGAATCACTTTTCTAGTAAATGTGTTAGGATTGGAAAACCTAAATTATTACGATGCGCGACCAGTGAATTGGTTTTAATTGAACTTTTAATTTTTTTCTATGATTGTGAATGGGTCTCGCATGACTACCGTGATTTTTCATTGAAGAATAATGTAATTCATTTTGGATCAAGGAGATATTAACTTTTTCAAAAATTGAAATTCAATAACCAACGAACGAATGAACGAAAATTCAATTCAGAGATTTGACTTGTCGTGAGCTCTGATCATGACAGAAATAAAGAAATTTTGAAAATTTGATAAAGAATTTTGGTCTATGATTAAATTAAAGAAAATATTTTATAAATTAATTATGATTATTTTTTGTTGTATTAATCAAAATTAATTTATGAATTAATTAACTTTTGGGATTAATTGTACCATAGATTTGTAATTACCAAAATGGTTAAATCTTTACGTTTTGGTTAATTTTAAATTAATGATGATTTTTATTTCAATTGAGATTAGTTGTATGATAGATTTGTAATCACTAAAGCAATCAAATCTTTTATGTTTTGCTTAATTTTAAATTAGTGATAATCATAATTTCAAGTACCCATAGAATGAATGCTAAATTATAAATAATTAGTTTATGGATTAATAAAGTTTATTATTACAAGGCATTTATGGATGGTCCAAAGGTTGATTAGTTGTTCTTATAATTAATGGACATGACTAGTGGTAGATGTTGTATTACTAGTTTTGTTTATATATTCAAAGATAATAAGTTTTTTTTTTTTAATTAATGCATATGCTTTACAATACTATTAACATCATTATGTTTTGTGTATTAATTATATGCATATAATTAATGCATATAATGTTGTTGTTTGAATTTATATTATAGGTTTAATATATGATTCAAAGTATTAATGTTAGACATTTGTTAATTGTAGTATTTGTTTCCATATCTTTACAATCAGAAGCTCTATATGTTTCAATATTTAATGGTAATTTTTTTTTATTGGAGTGAAGAAGTCTAATTTCACTTAGGTATGTTGGATCTTAATATGGTTTTTCATGTTAAGAAACATGTTGCTATTACTAAAGCTAGTAGCAGTGAAGAGAAAGCCCACTATAAGGCTTGGAAAAAAGTCAAATAAACTTAGTTTGATGTTTATGCAAATGAGCAAAACTAGTTCTATTAAGCCAATTCTTTCCAAACCTGATAGCTAAAGAGACTTACTTCAATCTCCTTAACCCAATCTATTTCTTGCAATTACTTTTCTTCCCTTACACACTTTCTTGATTAGCAATTGTGGAGAACCCTCACACTATAAAGATAAAATCCTAATTTCTTTCTTTAACCAACATCCATCAAGTTGGTTACTATTAACTATTTATAAAATAAATAACATCTCATATTTACCAATAGGTCATTTTTATTTTTATTAAGTCACATTCAGGTCCATAATTATATTTTACATAAATCACATTATGGAATATTTTTATTTATTTTTTAATAGTTATAGCTTGTTGTTGAAATTTATTTTCTTGGTAGGTTATTTTAAGGTGTGAACGTCTTCTTAGACTTGTGATCCAGTGACATATGCACAATATGTCGAGGACCACAACTCCATTGATCATCTTCTCTATTTTAAGGTTGTCAGTCATAAATGAATATTCAATTGGTTATGTTGAACTTGAAGTTTATTGTTGTTGAACGTCGAGTTGATGTTATTGTTAGACAAGCTCTTGGTCATTACAGAGCTTAACTTATATGTTGTCTTCACTTCGGATGAACTTGTAATATAGTGTATATGAATTCTAATAAAAATAATAATTTTCTCTTTGTGAGAACTTAAAAAAATTCTAAAGTTATAAGGATTTAGATTTGATCTTATCATAATAACTTGTGGTGATCAACCTTATAACTTATCACTTACCTTCTAATCTTTATTGAGCATGACATTATATCCTTTTTCAAATTGAATATTAGAACGATATCCTTCCGTGTTCTAAGGAGCAACTCTAGTATGCATTGTTTCATATTTTTAAAAAGGTTCTACCTTGCTTGATGAGAAAAAAAAAAGAAGAGATCGTTCTCTTATAAAAAAAACAATAAATGTGAGTGGTTTGAAAAAAATTTATCCAAATTCTGGTACAAACATTAAAAATTCCTAGTAAAGGATGGAATATCGTTGAATAGCTGTGAATGGATCAAAATTTCCTAATTAAGGAAATAAACTCTCTCTTTAAAGATGAACTTTGATTATAACATTTGAATACTCAACCAAGGTTTGTTTATAAAAAAAAATCTATTAACACTCAAAATAAATCAAAACTTAAAAGTAATAATAAAATGAAAGTAAAAGAAAAAATTCCTTTAAGTTTTTACTCTATGTTGATACTTATATGTATACTTGTTTGACCTCCTTAAATAATAGGGAACAGAAAAAAAATATAATCCATTTTCATGTACGGTCTTTGAAAATTATTGAATAGCAAAATATTACATTTAATTTCAATAATCATAATAATAGGAAAGGTGAAGTTATCCAAATATGTCCAACTTGTACAGTTATAAATCTATACGTTTATTGAGGAAGTGTCATAAATAAATGGAGCAGAATCATGAAAATATTGAAATATGGAGATTCTTTTTTTCTATTTCAAATGTGTCCACGCCCACCATGGTGATGAATAAAATTTTGTCATGTGATTTAAAAAATTGACTTACATTTCTTGTGCCTCTTCTATTGTCCTAAAAAAATATATGTTTCTCCTTCTCTTATTGATATTTTTATTTTAAAATTAGAAAATTTAGAAACAGTTATTTTATGTTAGAGATCTTATATATGTTTGACAACTTCTTTAAATTGATACCACCTTCTAACAACTCTTTATAATTTTTTATTTAATAATTTAATTTATTATTTTTATTTAATATATTAATTTAATATTTTATTCATCACATTTGTGAAATAATTTTGTTTACAAAATTTGATCTCAAAAGTTTTATTCAAAATAGCTTACGTGACAAGATATAAGTTTCAAGCTTGTTCATAGGTTTACGAAATTTCTTGTTCTCTTGTATTAGTTTAGTGTAATTGGAAATGGTTAAATTCATTTGAGTCGATCGTTGTCAATAGTTGTTAAATGAAATAAAGAAATGTTTTGCATGATTAACATGTGAAACCATAATCGATTAGAGTGTTAGTCGGTTGGAATTATATTTGTGAAATGTAGATTTATATTGTTATGAAATAATTTATACGTGTAATTAAAAAAATATTATATTTTATATTTGTTAATAAAACACTTTATCAAATTTAAATTAGTTTTATCATAAAACAAAATTATAATTTTACAATTTCATTAATTAAATAATTTTTGTTTAATCACATTTATCATATTATTTATAAACTCATAAATTCTTTCTTGATTTTTCTTGACTTCTGTTTTTATTAAATCAAATTCTCACCTCCCAAACTCTTTTCCTTTATAATTCCATCTTCTTTTCATTCCCTAAAACAATCAAACAAAGAAAAAATGCCTGTAAGATTATGTTTTTGAAGTGGTGCAAAGTTGCTATCATATGACTTTCCCTCGTTGGAATACTAGCATTAAACATGCAGCAATAGCGTAATTAAAGCAAAGATGGAAGGGCCAACCCCCATCATCATGTATATATTCTGCACGTTCAACACGTTATTGCTCTCTCCATCTAACCATAGCAGCACCTCCTCACTACTATATATTTCTGCAAAAACCCACCAACATTCTCCACCTATGCTCCCCTTCTTTCTCGCTTCAATAACTAAGAAGCAGAGAGATCAAAATTCACTTTAAACAGAAAAAAATATACATGTAAAGATAGCATGCACGACATCATGAGTACTCTCTTTCTCGTTATCCTTCTTTCACTACTCACTGTAATCGCAGTTTCCCTTAACTCTCATTGCTTCAAAACGCACTTTTTCGATTTCTATTATAGTATTATGTTTACGTATAACAGATGTGCCTGCAGGTAGGTTTCGGTGGTCGCCACATACAAGATAAAAACCCGTTTACTCCAAAGGCTTCAGTGGCACGCTACTGGGACAAGCACGTCCGCAACACCTTGCCAAAGCCCTCATTCCTTCTTTCCAAGGCCTCCCCAATGACCGCCGCCGACACCGCAGCTTTCACAAAGCTTGCCGCCACCAACACCCTCTCTACACGGTTGCCGGACTTCTGCTCCGCCGCTCACCTTCTCTGCTTCCCTGAGTTACGTCCAAGCAAGGAGAAACACACAGGAGTCGAAAATTTTCAAACCTACAACGACGGCCAGAACTTCACCAACTACAAACCCGATAGAGCAGGCGAAAGCAACACCTTCAAAAACTACTCCAACGACCTCTTCAGCACTCCTGTCAACGATTTCCGTCGATACGGCGGAGGAATCGACCACAATGAAACTTTCATTCGCTATGCCAGCGACACCAACGTCGCCGACCAGAGCTTCCACACATATGGCAGCAACGGCGCCGGAGGCTCCAGTGAGTTCAAAAATTACTCTCCAAATTCAAACGTCGCCGACCTGCGATTCACCAGCTACTCCGACAAGACCACTGTGAGGACACAGTCCTTCTCCAGCTACAACGAGAAGGCAAACGCAGGTGAGCAGACATTCCGGAGCTATGGCAGGAACTCCTTTGGAGCCTCAAACAACTTTACAGCCTATGGAACAGACTCCAACACCGCCTCCTCTGCCTTCACCAATTACGGCAAGAAAGGCACGGGTTCCAGTAACAAGTTCACGAACTACGGCGTTAACATGAATAATCCCCAAGAGAAATTCAAAAGCTATGCAGATGGAATCCAGAGTTTCTCCAACTATAGGGACCAAGCTAACGTAGGTGACGATACGTTCCAATCCTACGCTAAGAACGTATCCTTTGCCGAAGTGGATTTCAGAAACTACGGCAACTCCGCCAACCCTGGTTCCGACACTTTCAAAGGTTACGCTAAAGGAGTAGAAGATAGCACGGTTGGCTTCACCGGCTACAGCGTTCAAACCAACGCTACCTTTAAGGATTACGGCAAAGAGGGTGTTTCCTTCGCTTCTTACAACACCTCTTCCTCTTCTTCAACACTTGAAAGCAATTTGGTAAAAAGGTGGGTTGAACCAGGTAAGTTCTTTCGCGAGAGCATGTTGAAGGAAGGAAACGTGATGGCGATGCCAGATATAAGAGATAAAATGCCCCAAAGATCATTTTTGCCCCGCTCTATTCTCGTGAAACTGCCCTTCTCTTCTTCAAAGATTGAGGAGCTGAAGAGCGTGTTTAAGGCGTCCGATAACTCCTCGATGGAGAAGATGATGATGGGGTCTTTGGGTGAGTGCGAGAGAGCAGCCAGCGTGGGAGAGATCAAACGTTGTGTGGGGTCTGTGGAGGATATGATTGATTTTGCAACCTCTGTTTTGGGCCATAATGTGGGTGTTTGGACCACTCAGAACGTAAACGGATCCGGTAAGAATGTAATGGTGGGTCGGGTCAAAGGGATGAATGGTGGCAAAGTCACCAAATCTGTGTCTTGCCACCAGAGCTTATTCCCTTATTTGCTTTACTATTGTCACTCCGTTCCTAAGGTTCGGGTCTACCAAGCGGATATATTGGATCCGGAATCCAAGGCCAAGATTAACCACGGTGTTGCTATATGTCACTTGGACACCACTGCATGGAGCCCTACCCACGGTGCATTCGTGGCTCTTGGGTCGGGTCCGGGTCGGATTGAAGTGTGTCACTGGATCTTCGAGAATGACATGACTTGGACCGTTGCCGACTGATTGAGAAAAGTAGTGTTGGCGATGAGAGTCGGTTTGCGCCAGCTGCTGATAGAAATGCAAGCTATCTCCTCTTCATGTTAATGTGTTCTGTCATTTTTAGTTTCTGTTCCTTAAAAATAACTAAATGGTTTCACCTTCTGGAAAAAGCCACGTGTTATGTAATAATCTCTTAATTTAAACGTTAGCAACTGTGTTTGTACTTGTTTGTTGTATAGCTCCTTTGTCTTATGATTTAAATGTCTGTAAATTTTATTTAGCTCACAATACATAATATTATAATAAAAAAAACTCTCATAAAACACATTTGAATGAAATCAAGTCAATATTTAAATACTGAAATCAATTATGTTTTCCTCAAGGTAATATTTAAACGTAAGTATAATCCAGGGTAATAGTACTTTTCTCCAAATTAATTATTGCTTACCCATCTTAGTACCACATTAGTTTATTTAAGTTATATTGGCATACTTTTTTTACCAAATGATTCATAAAATTGATTTCTAATGATCTTCATTTTAGTTTAGAATAAATATGGTTAATATTATACTCCACCTCATGCGCACAAATGAGATATCATAACCATTGCCTATTAAAATAATTAATAACTGGTAAAAAAGTTTAAGAACAAATTTTTTTATTAATAATTATTAATTTAGTAAAAGGTTATTGTATATTTTTAAACAATAATCATTTTTTAATCATTATAATTTTAAATCTAAATAAAATATTCAAATTTATTGGAGAGTAAATTAAAATATATAATAACTTTTCCATTAAGTAACAAAATAATGACTTAAAATAACTATAAGTGTAAACAACTAATTAAGACCTTAGAACTTGAAGAGTACATAATAAAAGGCTTAAGACAAAAAGAAAAAAAAAAGTTCTCACATTGGGCAGTAATAGTAAAAACAAAAATTGTACTAGTTATATTTTCAAAATACTTGTACAATGATAAATGTTTTAATTTAGATCATAATAACATAATAAACAAACTCAAGCAAAAAATAATAATCTTCTTGCAAACAAAATAAAGGGAGTTGAAATTTATTATGAAAAAAATTCATCCTAATACAGTCAGGTAAGTAAAATATCAGACAAACTCAACTTTATTTTCTACAGATAAATTAGTCAATCTACTAGCACAGCTATTAACCTCACTAAATGTACGAGTTACTTTAAAAATCTATAGAAGCACAAACATGCACACACTTACGCCATCTACAAGAGTTCAAGGAATTATATGAGTTGAACCAATAGCTCGACAAAGAAAAGCAAAATCACACTCTAGCCAAAGCTTTTTAAAACTCTTCACTTGAGCATATTTAATAACAAAGATGACACTCATAACTTCAGTACAAAGTGCATGTTGAATATCCATGAAAGCATAAAAACCACCCACATACCTCCATAAGCTGCAAAACTAGGAGTGTTTATGAATTCTAAGAAAAAAATTAAGTTTTCTCATTGTGAGAACTTTAAGAAATTCTGAATTATAAGAATTTAGATTTGATCTTATCATGGTAACTTGTGATGGTCAATCCTATAACTTATCACTTACCTTCTTATCTTTCTTTAATATGACATTATATCTTTTTCTAAACTAAATATTAAAATGATTTCTCTTTGTATTCTAATGAGCAACTCTATTGTGCATTGTTTCATTTTTTTTACCTTGCTTGATGAGAAAAAAAGAGTGATTTTCTTACTTATAAAACCCCATAAAAAAAAAAGAGTGGTTTTCTTACTTATAAAAGCCCATAAAAAAAGTGACTTTCTTACTTATAAAAACCCATAAATGTGAGTGGTTTGAAAAGAAATTACCGAAACTCTAGTATAGACACTAAAAATTCTTAGTAAAGGATAGAATATCCTTTAATGAGCTGTGAAAGGACCAAAATTTCCTAATTAAGTTAATAAATGGAAAATTTCTCAAACTAGTGTAATTTTTTTTTTAAATTTCTAAAATGGTGCATTTTTTTTAATTCCAGATGTGGGTAAATTGTGTAAAGGTTGCACGATATTATTGTGAATAAATCGTATCATTATTGCATGATTTAATTTAAGATTATGTAAAATAGTGGAAAGAGAATATGATTTTAGTTGATTTAATGAAACTGTTCAATAAAGGTAGGATTTTAATTAACTAATTAATTAATCAATTAAAATACTGCACGATTTGAGGTTGATTAATTCTCCCACCGTTCTCCTGATCTCTCACTTTGTATTGGGTTCTGCACATAAAATTAATAGAATTAATTCATAGTGGAATTTTATTAAATATATAATGATTGAAATTTATTGTCATTTTGTGAAGTTAATTTGAATGAAAGAATGGTTACCTACTGTGAAGAAAAGTGACCTGTTGGGAAGACTGGTTGTTTCAACACAAAAGGTAGTTAAATAAAAAGATGATTTTTATATAGTAAAATTTTAAATTATTTGAATTGGTTAGTTTTTAAAACTTATTTATATCTTTTTCCTTCTTAAAACTACTTTAGCTCTCTCTTTTATATAAAAATAACCTTTGCTGTAATTTTATAAAAGTTCCCAAACTACTTCCTCTTTTTTTTCTTTTATAAAATAATCATTGCTGTATTTTTTTTAAAAATATAGTACACATGAATGATATCATTCCTAAAGCAAAATATATATTAAAATAGGTTGTCAAACCAATTTAAAAGTAGAATATGTACAGATTACCTCAAAGTGTATAAATAATTAGTTATATATTTATTTATAATTAACTTTTATCATAAATAAATACTAAACAGAAATATGCATCATTTCATTATAGAGAAACCCAAAATATTATATATTTTTTTAAATAAACTTTTTGAAATTGAATGTTAAAATAGATTTTTTTTTCCTTGTTAAAACTACTTTCGGTCATTGTTGTAATTTAAAAAAAAAATATTAAACATGAATGATATCATTCCTCAAGCAAAATATATACTAAAATAGGTTGTCAAACCAATTTAAAAGTAGAATATGTACAAAATATCTCAAAGTGCATAAACAATTGGTTAAACATTTATTTATAATTAACTTTTATCATAAATAAATACTAAATAGAAATATACATCATTTAGTTATATCACTATTTGTTTATAACAATATACAAGTTGATTATTATGATTACAAACTTTAAAAATTTATTTGTGTGAGGAAGTTCCACAATGAGATCTTCTTATTTGTCTTTTTTGTCTTTTATCGTGTGATGGGGGTGGATTATCATTGTCATCCTCATTTTCATCCTCATTCTCATCTTCATCATTATCATCATCTTGTTGTGGTGCGGGAATTGTAGGTTGGTAATAGTGTGCAGATGGTGGGGTGAATGATGAGGTCGCGAACATATTTGGTGGAGGTGATGGAAGACCAGACATTTGATAGGAAAACATGTTGTAAGTAGATGGAACCTGGTTTAAGAGAGATTGGAATGTCATCTACGGCTGATGATCCACGAATGTGGTTGATGGAGGTGGAGGAAGACTTGATTGACTTGATTCAACAAATTGTTGGTCATGAAAGTGTGGATGGAAAGAAGACCGAACCTCTTGATGTGCAGGCTGAGACTCAAAATCTTGTGAGGTGTTATACTGTAAAGAAAAAAAAGTTAGAATAATGTAAATACTAATGAAAAGTATAGGTTGTGAACTTAAGTCGTCATTTTTTGCATCTTGTGGAGGCGAGACGTAACGGATAGTGTGGTAAATGTACCACTGCATGTAAGGCGTGTTGTCACGCAGATGGCCATTGCCACTAAATTGTACTACTTGAATGAGTCTGTTGTGGTGATCATTCTACATTGTTATCTAACCACTACTAGAAAATTGCTAAATAATGACTGAAATTAGTAACCGAAAAAATCAGTCACTATCGATAACCGAATTAGTGATCAAAAAAATCGGTCACAAATTCGGTCACTGATTCGGTCACTGATTCAGTCACTGATTCGGTCACAAATTCGATCATTAATTTCAGTCACTGATAAAAATAATAATAATAATAATAACAACAACAACAACAATAATAATAATAATAATTGTTAGTATTCTCACAATACTAAATGGATTTGATGAAGCCATACAAGACAAGTTCAGCTAAGCAATGGCAGCAAGCAAGCAATTGGATTTTGGTCTTGATTTGGTGTGAGTGTGTTCGAGATTGATTGGCAAAGAACCTTGACATAAGTGAAGAAGGAATCCAGTAACACATGGTCAAAGTGATTCAATCAAATAAAATTAAGGTTTTAACTTTGGGTAAAAATCAGTTTTGGAAAAATGAAACACTGATGAAATATAAATTGATTTCAAGTCAAGTCGAATCAGTTTATTCGACTCCTGACGTAACTGAAATAACT
>Ga0209489_108132_pt1 | contig 14726 bp, 4 predicted proteins | sample SiratrowhiteBW_FD_187527 | JGI IMG/M metagenome (GOLD analysis project Ga0209489, IMG submission 187527) | Root nodule microbial communities of legume samples collected from California, USA - Siratro white BW (SPAdes) (version 2) | ecosystem: Host-associated > Plants > Roots > Nodule | place: USA... | reverse complement strand
ATATATATATATATATATATATATATATATTAATTTGTAGGCCTCGGATGGTAGAACAAAATAGAAACCACCCATCAAGCAGGGAGTTCTGAAAATAAAAGTAAATAAAATGTAAAATGGTAAGATCAGTATCTACAATTCAAGTTATTTATTTTAATTTTATTTTGTAATATCGCATAAATTTACGTATTTTATAAAAGTAATTATTCTAGTAATAGGTCTACTGAAGTCAGTGTATAATTTTATGGATCTTACATGTGTAACTACTGCACTAGTGCATATAATTATTTAATTACGTATCGACAACTTGTTTACGATGAATAAAAAGGCGAAAAAATGAAAGAACTATGTATATGGATTCTGCTATATATTGTTGTTTTCTCATGAACTTTTACTTAAGATTTTATTTAAACAAAAACAAATATAGTTTATGCATTTTTTTCTAGAGTGACAATATTAAATATTTCCATTTTTTGAGTTTTTTCTTTCAAATAGTCATATAAAGTAAAAAGCGTCAATATAGGCATTAGATTCTAAAATATATATATATATATATATATTTGATTTTATAATTGAAACTTTGGATAAACAATATCTTAAAATAATCTGATACACAAACATTGGAAAATAAATTTAAAATACTACCAATGTTTAAAGTTTATGATTAGTTAAAAGTTAATTAAAAAGATTTTGAAAAGAAATCTTAATTCAATATAAAGTAAAACGAACATTGAATCAAAATTCAAAAAATAAAAAAGTGACAATGAATGTATATTGCAATAGAGGTTTAGTAAGAAAATATTAAGCCTTTAAATAATTCATACACAAAATTGGTGTTTCATTTGTCATTCCCATTTTTTTATCATAAAAATATGAATACTTGTACATTTTGTTCATCCTTAAAAAATTATATTAAATTCCTACATATCGACAACTTTTAATATGAATTCTCCAAACAGTACACCCATACGTTTTTTTTTATAAGAATAACTCTTTGAGTGTATAACTCCTCCCTTTTATTAATAATTTATCTCTTTTTATTTTTATAATTTATCAAAAATACGACTCTCAACATGCCATTTTGTTAGTATAATTGGTTCTAAAAGTGGAAGGGTCGAATAGAATCATTAGATTTTTCTGATAGAGAAGTACAGTAAACGATCTAGTAAACAAATAACTATAATAATACAACATATATTTATATTGGTTCATCGAAATTCACGAACTATGTCTGATTTTCTCTCGAGGCAAAGCTTAAAAGGTTTCACTAGTCAAATCAATTGATTACAATGAGTACCAATTACTCTCGGTTATAGTTAGTACATAAACCACTCTTGGTTATTCAATACACAAATTACTCCTGTCTATAACCAATACACCTACTACTCAACGTTATCATTTCTTAATCTTCCTTTGAGACTTTCCATATAAACAAAAGAACAACCTATCAAAGATATATCATTGTAAGCTCACTGGGAAAACTTCAATACATGAAGGATTAAAGATTTCCACACTCTAAAAAAAACACTTAAACAAAGAATATTAGAAGGTTGTAAGCACTTGTATTTCTCATAAATTCTTATTCTTTGTCTTCATCTTGATGCCTTTATATAGAATTTTCAAGGTGACAGTTGCATCACTAAAAAAGGTTAAGATATGATAACTTTTTTCAATTACCAAAATCTTGTAGTGCATTCCTTAATACTCGTTAACTAGAAGTTTCATATATGAAAAGTTTTGATCCTAACAAGCTTTTGATTTCTCTTGAATGGGAAACAATTCAAACATATAACATGATTAAATGTTAGCTAATAGTGTATTGCATTTCAAATTATTTCTACCTTGGGTTTCTAATGTGAAATTGAGAAGTGTAAACATCAAATTTCATCCCGTTGAAAAATTAAAAAGAAAAAGAAACATATTTTACAAATCGAACCCCGATTTTTACTATTTGCACCCCATTCTATTTCATCTTAAGCCTAATTTTCAAATTCACATGCCCATTTCCCTTATTTTAAGAAATAATAATAAAAATAAAAATAAAAGTAAAAATATAAAATATAAAACAAACAAAAATGATAAAAAGAAAGTAAAAAAGAGAGGTAAATGAAAAAGTAAGTAAAGCATAAATGCGAATTGGAAAAGTCAAAGGCTGACGTGGCAAGTTCTAAATGGACATGCACTGTTCATCCCCATTTCATTTCTTCTTGCTGTTTCATTTTTTACCATGCACCGTTTCATTCCAACTTTTTTGCATGTGACTTGTGAAATTGGAAGAGCTAAAATGATAAACCAGTGCCTCGTTGTTTTGCATTTTAAAGAGCCATGCACTGTGCTGTTTTGGTTGGGCTCCCACACATGGAACCAGAAAGGGAACAGGCTTATAAAAGAGAGCAACACTTCAAGAAAGAGGGGGAGGATTCATTTGGTCTACACTTTTTGGAGGACTTTTGGCACTTGAAATAAAATTCATTTTCTAAAATTGAGAGAGGGGACAAGAGACAGTGAGTGAGAAGAGAGAGCAGAGTGTTCGTTGGAGAAGAAGAAGCTTTTGCCAGAAAAGAGGAAGTAAAAAATTGAAGAACGCATTGTTTCTGGATATGGATTCTTACAAGTAAGAAATGTTCCTCTTCTTTTTAACCGATTAAATTAATGCATCATATATAGTTTATATATTTTTCGAATTGCATTATTCATCTTCTCCGATTAAATTCACTGTTCATTTTTCGTTTTCGATGCGTGAATAATTTTTGAAATGTTTTGAACCTATAAATTTGTTTGTAATTTAACTTTAAGTGTTGAATGGAATAACAATGTTTGTATCATTGCTTCCGGTGAAGCATCAAACGTTCTTTCACTCATCGAAAACCTTCACCTGAAAACTTCAAAACCTTACGCCAAGAACCATTTACACCACATCATGCGTTTTCGCGTTTTTGTTTTTGCATTTTAATCCACTTTGTCTTGTTTCTTTTATGTCTTTGTTGCATTAAATCAGTTTAGTTTTCCACACATTTGTTTTGGTTCAAAAAACTGTTTAGAATGGTTCATTGCACCGAATGTGTTTCGGTGTAATTTTGCTTTTCATTGCATAGTTTAGGTGATCAGATATATTGAGCTTTGTTTAGGTGTAGTTTATGCATGTGTGTTGTTTCAATTCATCCTTCACCACAGTGCCAAATTCATGTTTTTATTTTCGTTTATGTGCCAAAATGTTTTCATTGCATCAAGTTTGTGTTTGTAAGTTCTTTAAGTTGGTGCATCATTTTTCTTACTTCCTTATCACAATCACATGCAGTGACCAAACAAACCAATCCACATAACCAAAACCAAAGAAATCTTTACATAGAAACTTTTTCATATGAACCTATACAGAAGCCACAATCGTTGGCATTGATACTTGCACGCATGAACTCGCCTTAGACGAAACCTTTAAAACCCTTCGCTCTGTGAATGTGAGCCACGTTCGCTAGCATTCCTTCATTCACAGAAACCAAAACCTTGCTCAGGAACTTTCATATGAACCTTGTGCAAAAGCCACGATCGCTGTCATTGATACTTGCACGCATGAAATCTCCTTAAACGCAACCTTTAAAAACCTTCGCTCTGTGAATGTAAGTCACATCCGCTGGCATTTCTATGTTCACATAAACCAAAACCTTACCTAAACATTCCTTCACCCAAATCCAAGAATCCATTCACTGAATTCGCTTATGATCAAACTCACATAAACCTACATTCACAGAAATTGAAACCAAATTTGCACACAACATGAACAAACCTTGCCCATAGCCTTTGAAACCAATTCTTCCTTGCCTTGCCGTGAACTTAAGCCATGTTAGCTGGCATTTTTGTGTTCACAATAACCAAATTCTGTTACTTAAGGTCCACCTTCTCTATAAAAAAAAACTTAAATGGTTACTCAGGTAACTCAAATCCACATGTGAGATGTTTCGAACCTTGTCCAATATACTTTCACGTAAGATCTTGTCCTTGCAAACTTTGAAACCTTCTTTGTGAAGCTTAAGCTACATATGTTGACATTTCAATACTCACAGAAGATCATACTGAAACCCCAAAACCTACAGAATCAAACTACCATGAAATTGAAACGTGAAAACATAGAATAAGTTTTTCTTGTGATTGTGTTTAAGTTGCATGTCCATTATTTCTTTATTTTTGCTGATTTTTTCTTCATCCAGTCTTCAATCACTCAAATTCACATGCCCTCATGTTTTGCTTCACTTTAGTACCGTATCCTTCCAGTGACTGTAACCCCATGTGGCAACTGTATCCAGATATGGTTACCCTGATTTAATCCATTTCATTTTCAGAACTACGTTGCCCTACTTTTCCATTTTCCTAATAGAAATACGTAGGAGCAAAGTTAATCCTTGTCAGGTCCTTTAATTTTAAAAGTTTATTTTTACTTTTTTATGTTATTTTTGCTATTCTTTAGGTGTTCATGCTTTGATTATTTTATTTCTATCTTTTTGTAAAATTTAAACATTCTAAAAAAGCATATTTGTTATTATTCATTTTGATTAAAGGTACTGTCCTACGACAAGTGTTGTGGGGTGCTAATACTTTTCTCACACATAACCGACTCCCAAATCCATTCTTTAATTCGCAAACTACATTTTTCTTTTCTTTGGTTTTCCATAGTTTCTCATAATAAACTATGGTGGCGACTCAATTTCATTTTCCACCCTTTCATTTTTTAAAAATTTTCCTTTTTCGAATCTTCGTCTGTCCGTCATCAACGAGGTCGCGACAAGAAGATATATACTTTCTATATGAAAACTTTTTCTAGTTTCATTTAAATCAATGTCAGATGATATGAGACTTCGTTTGAGATTATTTTGTCAGTTTCACATTGAAGGCATCATTTGATGTTCTTTGTCATTAATGGATAGAATAACGAAGACCTCTTTTGATGCATTTTTGCTGGTGAGCTGTATTTGTAGCTACCATAAAACACATATTAACAAGTTCACATAATTAAAGAATGTATATAACATTAATTCATCTAAGTATTTGTCATCATCTAAGTGTTTGTCATCATCAAAACTCTCTTAGAAGATGCACAAGGGTCATCTTGGGTCTCAACAATCTCCCCATTTTCTATGATGACAAAACTTTAACAAACACAAACAGAAATGTTAGAGATAAAGCACAACCATAGATGAATGTTCGTATATATACATCGTGTTTTCTACAAGACGATGCACAATGAAAAACAAGGCATCACAAATATGCATTCTTCCCCTTTAACACATGACAATGAAAGGAAACATTTTTCTATGTTTTATTAATTGACATCTACTCTTTTTTATATATTAAAAAAGCTTTTAGGGAATAGCACATTATTGTTGCAAGGACTTTTATTGATGTAGCTAGGATTAGAATGGTTTTCTGGTTATGATGTTAAGACAACATGTTCAAATGTTTACATTTGACTTTCTTGTATGATTCGTGACTACTCTAGGATAGTAAGACATTCGTGGCAAGGCTTTATCACTTTAGGCAACACTTTTGCTGGCCACAGACAAATAAATGTGGCCTAAAAGTAGAAAAGGCCACACTTTTACAAGTGTGGTTTATTTTCACTATATGCCACACTTGTTGAGTTGTCGGCATTTTAAGCCACAGTTTTCTCCTGTAACCTATTAAAAAATAGGCCACATTAAAAAAGTGTGCCCTAAAATTAAAAAAAATATGGTCTATATAATTATAGTATAAACCACATCTTCTAAATGTAACCTATTACTCACCCTCGTAAAAGCAAAACATTAAAAGTAAAATTGTGGCTTCCTGCTCTTAAAGAAAATAAGACTTCCTACTCATACAAACAAAAGATTAAAGGTATTGAAATTAAAAGTAATTACCCTTCCTACTGCTAAACCCTCTATCTACCCTATCTCACTGCCACAAATCCTTTGTCTACACTACCACATCCTACCTCACTCTCTCAACATTTTCATCTCATCTTCCCTACTCTCCGGTAAACCATCCTTTCCTCGTTGCTGCCATGTTTTGTCATTTGACATCTTCTCTCTACAGTCATCGTTAAGCTCTCTATCGTCTTTGGTGAGTCTCTCAATCTCAATCTTTTCACTGTTTCTGTCACGTTCTCAATTTCTCTTCTTTCATTCACCTAATTTAGGGTTTCTGTTTCGAATTTGATTAGATTACTTTTTGTTTGTATAATTTAGGGTTTATATTTTTTTATCAAAATTTGTGTTTCAGGGTTATTTATTATGTTTGTTAGAAATTTGTTCACTATTAATGTTGAATATTGACATAATATGATGAGTGCATATAAACAACTGCAAAATGTTTATATAGATGAGTGCATAATGTTTAAGATTTTGGAATCAAACAATAATTCAAAAGTAAGGATGACTGCAATATTCGTTTTCAAATAAGTTACAAGAGGACTTAGATGTTTAACAAAATGATGGCTCTATAGGGTTTGTTAAGACATATTTTAAATTTTTTTTATATATTGATCGAGGTTGATCATTTTCATTTTTAGAATCCAACGTATGCAGTAACTGATGACACTGAGTCTTTTGTTTTAGAAAGATACTTAGCTCAAATTATTGATACTATTTTTTGTTGTTTTTAGTTACAATGAGGATCTCAAGAGCACTTGGGTATAGCTGAATTTGCTAAGTACAAATTAATCATTCCAAAGGTTATGTACAAGCCTTGAATTTTATATAGTTTCGTCTATTGTTACATGCAAAACATTTGATTATATTTGTTAGAAATTTATTATTATTAATGTTGAATATTGACATAATATGATGACATTTACGGTCTCTGATTTGGCCACAAAACCCTTTTGTGGAGCATAAATTAGCCTCTAAACCAGCATGGTTAAAAACTTGAAAATTATTGAAAGAAATGTTTGTCCTGGGACAATACTCTATTAATTTAATGTATTCATTATGAGTCGAGAAATTTATAGAGATATATTTGTTCGAACAAGATGAATACGACTTTTCTCTGTTAAAGGTATACACCACATATAAACATAATTGCAAAATGTTTATATAGATGAGTGCATAATGTTTAACATTTTGGAATCAAGCAATAATTGTAAAGCAAGGATGACTGCATTATTCCTTTTTAAATAATTTACAAAAATACTTGGATGTTCAACAAAATCATGGCTCTATAGGGACTATTAAGAAATATTTTAAATTTTATATATTAATCGAGGTTGATCATTTTCATTTTTAAAATCTAATATATGCACTAACTGATAGCCTTGAGTCATTTGTTTTAGAAAGATACTTAACTCAAATTATTGATACTATTTTTTGTTGTTTTTCAGTTACAGTGAGGATCTCAAGAGTAGTTGGGTATAATTGAATTTGCTGAGTACAAATTAATCATTCCAAAGGTATGTACAAGTCCTGAATTTTATATCGTTTCGTCTTTTGTTACATGCAAAATGTTTGATTATGTTTGTTAATTTATTCATTATTTATGTTGAATATTGACATAATATGATGACATTTACAGTCTCTGATTTGGCCATAGAAGCCTTTTGTGGAGCATAAATTAGCCTCTAAACCAGCATTGTTTAGAACTTGAAAATTATTGAAATAAATGTTTGTCTTGGAATCATACTTTACTAATTTAATATATTCATTTTGAGTCAAGAAATTTATAGAGATATATTTGTTCCAACTGAAAAGATGAATATGACTTTTCCTATTAAAGATATATCGACATATAAACAAGTGCAAAATGTTTATATAGATGAGTGCATAATGTTTAGCATTTTGGAATCAAGCAATAATAGCAAAGTAAGGATGACTGCAATATTCGTTTTCAAATAAGTTACAAGAGGACTTGGATGTTTAACCAAATCATGACTCTATAGGGTCTAGGAATATTTAAAATTTTATATATTGATTGAGGTTGATCATTTTCAATTTTAAAATCCAATAAATGCAGTAACTAATGGCCCTGATTCTTGTTTTTAGAAAGATACCTAGCTCAAATTATTGATACTATTTTTGTTGTTTTCAGCTACAATGAGGATCTGAAGGGGAGTTGAGTATAGTTGAATTTGCTAAGTACAAATTAATCATTCGAAAGGTATTTACAAGCCCTGAATTTTATCTAAGCTCCATCCAAAAGATTTGGTTTTGCTTGAATTTCATTTCATTGTAGTCTTTTATGTGCTCTGTATATGCTATGAATAAAGTTTAACATTGTAGTTCAGTTGTTAACATTGCAGTTCAGCTTCCAAACCTATTTCCAATCATAACAAGTATAACAAGTAGCTAGACTATAAATGTAGTTATCCCCAACAAGCCACACAAGGGGAGCTGTAATTTTTCAGCTCATATTGTATCATTTTTGCTGCCTCAATGAGCTTTTTGTGTCTTTAATTATTTAACAAGGCTCTTTATTTATTTTTAAATTTTTATTAAAGGTGATGGAGAAAGAGTGGACTAAACGTCCAAGGTTTAGTAGAGAGTACATAGAAGGTTTAGAGTCTTTTTTAGATTATGCATACAGTAAAGGAAGACCTAAAGGACAACAAATCTTATGTCCTTGTGCAAGTTGTAAAAATTGTTGATGGGCAACAAGAAACATGGTGTATGATCATGTAATAGCCATTGGTTTTTTATCGAAGCCGTATCCGGTTAAATAATTGAGTTAAATGCAGTACTAGGAAGTGACTCTTAGGTCGTCTCCCAAGGACCTAGTTCCTGTCAAAGGATTAAACACATAAAGAAAAAGGGGGGAGGGGAGGTTGTTGTTGTGAAATAACAAGATTTAATAAAATCAAATAAAAATAAAACAATAACCGAATTAGATTTTCTTAACCGAAATTTAAATTACCCTCTTGATTAGATTGCAATTCGCTTATCACAGGATACATAAATTCAGGCTCAACTTATTAAACCCTAATTCCAACCTGAATAAATTAACTAAGTGATAATTAACACATGTTTTCCTTATGCAAATTAAGCATTCACATACATCATTCATTCCATCCCAACAACCCGTGACTCACTCCATTAAGCATGAACAGAGACACAAAATTCATATTAACTGAAACATTAAGCATGAACCAGTAAAAGTATTAAGCACATAAATAAATTGATGAAGAGTTAAGAAACAAAAAGAGCAAAAATAACACAATAACAACCTCAAAGCTTCTTTGTAATTTGAATCAAAAAGATAACCTTATAAATTAGCCTTCCATTAAATTCGAATAAAGCAAACGAAGATTAAACGCAAAACGGAATTAAAAAGGAATGAGATTAAAAGGAACAAAATTAAAAAGGAACGAAATTGAATTGAAATAAAAATAGAATGTAATTGCAGAGGAAAGAAAATAAATATAGAACCAGTTTTTCCAGAGAGAGAATGAACCGAATCCCCAAAAGCCGAGAGTCAGAGCGTCTCTAACTTCTTTGGCTTCACCACGTTTAATAGGAGGCTAGACTTAGGTCAGTACTAAAAACTAAACCTAGTGGGCCCAAATCTTTCAATTCTGGTCCAATGAATAAAAACTAAAAATAAAAAAAGATAATGTGACAACTCCTCTTCAATTCCAGAACTAATTTCCAAGCCCAATAAAATTCCAAAGCTGCCCTGAAAATAATAATAACATTAGCTCAGAAAATTTAAATTAAATAAAATTACAAATTTCTCGTAAATGAAGCCCAAACAGTGAAATTGAGAAAATAATAGGAAGTTAAGCACAAATCACTAATTAAAATAAGTACAAAAAGACAAGTAAATAAGGGAAAATAATGACTCATCAAATTCCCCCACACTTAGACTTTTACACTCCAGGGCAAAATCAAGATACAGAGCAAGGAACAAATCCCAAAACCATCAAAGAGAGTGACAACAAAAAGAAACAGAAACAGATAAATAAATGGACAACTTAGCATCTCCTCAACGAATCCTGGAAAGGAACGGAATAGTCAACATCCAACACACAAGAAGGCAAAGAAGTAAGATATCTATGAACATCGTCCGAAGCAATTCAAAGCAAAGCAAGAAAATCAATTAGCTAAAGAGGTGATCAAAATCAACAGAATCTCACAAGATGCATTGTATTACTATATCTCTCAAGTGTCTAGGTTACTATATATATATATATATACTCTTAAGGCACTAATGTAAAACAAGCAACAATTAGATTTGGCAAGCCTCTAAAATCAACACGCAATGCACACACACATAAAGAACATAAGGTCTTTTAGGGTTGTAATGGGGCTAAGGACAAGGTAGGAAGTAAAATATGGAAAAGTGGCTAAAATCAGAGAGACTATAGGAGCAATGGGGAATAAGTTGAAAATAAGCATAAGTAAACCATAAACCTCTAATAAACCTCTAAAATCAATCATCTACCTTTACTTCAATATTCTTTTTTTCTTTTCGTTTTTTTCTTAAATTTTTTTCCATTGTTTTTGACAAAAAATAAAAAGAATATATATGAAGAAACAATATAAAAACCCTAAACCAATTAACCAAAAACATCATCCAATGAAGTTCACACACACCTCTATACTTATTCAAGAACTTATTCTCAAAACAATTCCAAAGCTCCAAAATTTCCTAAGGTTAAGGTAATCATTGTTTTTCACTTAAGGCTTGTAATGAGCTTCAAAACAAAAAAAGGAATGTAGGCTCAACATGGGTAATCAAAGGAAATAATGGAAGGTATGCTTATTTGGCTAGAGGCTATTCAAAACAAAAATGCCTTAATCATCTCAAAACATGTGCGTGAATCGAGTTGTATCAAAAATAGTCAAGTCAAGGCCATCGTGTAAGCAATCAATAGGCATATCACACAGATAAAAAATAGAGAGTGGCTCAAACCTCACACAGGGTGTATCTGGTATATTCAAATCAACCTCTCAAACCTCATGATTAACTTGATTAGCAAAGAAAAACAAGGATTTCAATCCATAAAGTATCAAGCAACTCATATCCAAGAGTGAAGTATGTGTCCAATGCCTATACAAAGTCCAGAAAATTAGAGAAACATGCAAAACTGTAAAGAAAACATAACCCTAAAACAATATTTAAACTAGTCTCCCCTTCACACTTATACTACACAGAGTCCCAATGTGTTGCAAGCAAAAAATCATAACAATCAAGTCACCATTATAATCAAACATGTGCAACAGAGAGGATTGTTGAGGAATGACTTCAGCCGATGCCCATTAACCTTGAAGCTCTTACCTGTGCACTCACTTTTGATTTCAACTATCCCATAAGGATAAACATTAGTAACAATAAAAGTTCTCATAAGTTTCCAGATGAATCTGCCTCAACAATTTTTATTATTTTTTTTCGTGTGTTTTTTTTTTTTTGATTTTTTTGTTTGAATTCTTTTTTTTGACTTAAAAAAAAAACAATTATGTAGCAAATCCTAACAAACAAAAAATTAACTGATGTAGCAAGCAAAAACAGAAATTAGAGTTGCTCTATAGCAACAACTTAATTAGTTGTTTCACTTGCTACTTTATCCTTAATAGAGAAACCGATGGTCCCCGGCAACGATGCCAAATTTGATTGAAGCAGTATCCGATCAAATAATTGCAGTTTAATGCAGTACTAGGAAGTGACTCCTAGGTCATATCCCAAGGACCTAGTTCTTGTCAAAGGATTAAACACAGAAAGAGAAAGGGTGAGAGGGAGGTTGTTGTTGTGAAATAACAAGATTTAATAAAATAAAATAAAAATAAAACAATAACCGAATTAGATTTTCTTAACCGAAATTTAAATTACCCTCTTGATTAGATTGCAATTCGCTTATCACGAGATATATAAATTCAGGCTCAACTTATTAAACCCTAATTCCAACCTGAATTAATTAACTAAGTGATAATTAACACAAGTTTTCCTTATGCAAATTAAGCATTCACATACATCATTCATTCCATCCCAACAACCCGTGACTCACTCCATTAAGCATGAACAGAGACACAAAATTCATATTAACTGAAACATTAAGCATAAACCTGTAAAAGCATTAAGCACAGAAATAAATTAATAAAGAGTTAAAAGATAAAAAGAGCAAAAATAACACAACAGTAACCTCAAAGCTTCTTTGCAATCTGAATCAAAAGGATAACCTTATAAAGTAGTCTTCCATTAAATTCAAATAAAGCAAACGAAGATTAAATGCAAAACAAAATTAAAAAGGAACGAAATTAAAAAGGAATGAGATTAAAAGGAACAAAATTAAAAAGGAACGAAATTGAATTGAAATAAAAACAGAATGTATTTGCAGAGGAAAGAAATTAAATATAGAACCAATTTTTCTAAAGAGAGAATGAATTGAATCCCTAAAAGCCGAGAGTCAGAGCGTCTCTAACTCCTTCGGCTTTACCTCGTTTAATAGGCGGCTAGACCTAGGTCAGTCCTGAACACTAAACCTAATGGGCCCAAATCTTTCAATTCTGGTCCAATGAATAAAAACTAAAAATAAAAATTGATAATGTGACAACTCCTCTTCAATTCCAGAATTAATTTCCAAGCCCAATAAAATTCCAAAGATGCCTTGGAAACAATAACAAAATTAGCTCAGAAAATTTGAATTAAATAAAATTATGAATTTTTCATAAATGAAGTCCAAACAGTGAAATTAATAGGCAGTTAAGCACAAATCACTAATTAAAATAGGTACAAAAAGACAAGTAAATAAGGAAAAATAATGACTCATCAGTTTTCTACCAGGCTATACAGTTTGGATTCACTATGGAGAAGAAATACCTTCACTACCAGTAGATGGTAATGACATGGAAGATGATGAAGACTCACATGACGATATGGAGGGCTTATTGTATGAAACATTTAGAAAAATTGTGGATGAAAAAGGGAGCTAAGAGAGTCCTAATGATGAAGCTAAAAAGTTCTACAATTTGATTAATGAGGCAAATCAAGAGTTGTACCCTGGATATGAAAGGTTCTCAAGTCTATCTTTTATGATTCGGTTGTATTTATTGAAGTGTCTTCATGGGTGGAGTAATGCTTCATTCACTGAGCTTTTACAATTGTTGAAAGAGGTCATGCCTAACTTGAATGTTCCTGAATCTTTTCACAAAACAAAGAAATTGATTAGTAATTTGGGCCTTGACTATAAAAAGATTCATGCATGTCCAGAAGATTGCATGTTATTTTGGAAAGAGAATTTTCTTTACTATTTGTAAATCTCGATTTCTGTATTATTTGTAAATCTTCACGGTGGAAGGAATTTCCTCAAGAAAATTATGAGTTTGAGGAACCAAATAGGATTATAAAGTTCTTGCTAAGGTTTTGCGACACTTTTTATTGATTTCTAGACTTCAAAGGCTATATATGTGTTCAAAAACTGCTGAGTCAATAAGGTGGCATGAAGAAGAATGATCGAATGATGGAAACTTGAGACATCCCACGGATGGTGAAGCTTGGAAGGATTTGATAGTTTTAATTCTAAATTTTCTTTTGACTCACGCAATGTAAGACTTGGCCTTACAAGTGATGGTTTCAATCCGTTTAAGACTATGAGCATATAATGTAGTATATAGCCTGTAATGATGGTCATGTACAACTTACCACCTTGGTTGTGCATGAAACTTGAACATACAATGTTGTCATTATTGATTCCTGGACCACAGACATCGGGAAATGATATTCAACCACTGATTGAGGAGTTGAACGAGTTGTGGGAGTTTAGGGTAGAGACATATGATGCTTCAAAAAATGAAACATTTCAAATGCATGCAAGTCTTCTATGGACTATTAGTGACTATCCAGGTTATGCAATGTTGTCTGGTTGGAGCACCAAAGGTAGATTAGCTTGTGCTTATTGCAATTATGACCCTAATTCATGTTATTTGAAACATAGTCATAAGATGTGCTATATGGATCATCGTGTCTTTTTACCACCAAACCATGCTTGGAGAAATAATAAGAAGTCATTCAATGGAAAGAAAGACCTGAGGCCTACTCCACAAATGATAGAAGGGACACAAATCATAGAGATGTTAAAAGATTTCACTAATCAATTTGGAAAGCATGGAAAAAGGAAAATTGATGGTCCATGGAAAAAGAGGTCGATCTTTTTTGAGTTGCCTTATTGGGCTACAAATAAATTACATCACAATTTTGATGTGATACATATCGAGAAAAATGTATGTGATAGTTTTTGGAAATTCAAGGGAAGACAAAAGATCATGTTTATGCTTGTTATGATTTACAAGATATGGGAATAAGAAAAGATCTTCATCCAAGGGAGATTGGTAAAGGTCGTGCAGAATTTTTAGTAGCCTGTTTTTCAATGAAGGCACATGAGAAGTCTATTTTTTGGGGCGTTTTTAGGTATGTCAAGTTACTAGATGGAAGTGCATCAAACATTTCAAATTGTGTGCATGCTACCAATAATAAAATATCTGGTTACAAAAGTCATGACACACACTTCATGTTGCATTATTTACTACCTGTGGCAATACAAAACACTATGCCTAATATAGTGGTTGACCCTTTGATTCGATTTGGATTATTCTTTCGCTCTATATGTCAAAAGATTATACAATTACAGGATTTGCCACGTCACCACTCCCTCTATGTCATGTTCTTCCTTCTCTTTTATTTCTTTTTCTTTTATGATTGGGCCAGACTTGTAAGGGGACTTGGGCCCATTAGGGTTGAAAAAGGTTACTCTAGCTTATGTAAGGGGGGGGGGGGGG
>Ga0209489_108128_pt1 | contig 14733 bp, 7 predicted proteins | sample SiratrowhiteBW_FD_187527 | JGI IMG/M metagenome (GOLD analysis project Ga0209489, IMG submission 187527) | Root nodule microbial communities of legume samples collected from California, USA - Siratro white BW (SPAdes) (version 2) | ecosystem: Host-associated > Plants > Roots > Nodule | place: USA... | reverse complement strand
AAAAAAGAAAAAATAAAAAATAAAAAAAAGAAGAACAATAAGATAAAAAAAAAATAAAAAAAATAAGAAACTCTCGTTTTTGGCGCATTCTTCGTGCCCGCCCAACACACATTCCTGCTTACAATGCTTCTTTCGAAATCCATTTTTCATGCGACGACGTTTTCATGCATTGCTATTGGAAACTCGAGGCTCTTGTCATTCACCACTGCCACCATTGGTTTATCTTCTACTTCATCTATCTCCAATCCTTTCACCGTCATCAAATCACACAAGCATATACTCTTTCACTACCTCAAAAATCGAACTTTAGACCAAGCTCGCGCCTTTTTTGATCAAATCCACTCTCCCCATGTCTCCCTCTACACCATAATGCTCCATGCTTACGCTCACAACCACAGACTTCGCGAAGCTATCGACCTCTTTCGTCAAATTCCCTTCAAGGACGTCGTTTCCTGGAACTCCATGATTAAGGGGTGTCTCCATTGCGGCGATATTATCACCGCCCGGAAGCTGTTCGACGAAATGCCCCACCGAACCGTTGTGACGTGGACCACCCTCGTGGATGGGTTACTGCGCTTGGGAGTTGTTGAGGAGGCTGAAGCCTTGTTCTGGGCAATGGACCCTGTGGACAGGGACGTGGCTGCTTGGAATGCAATGATTCATGGGTATTGTGGTAATGGTAGAGTTGATGATGCTTTGCGCTTGTTCCGCCTAATGCCTTCTAAGGATGTGATTTCTTGGAGTTGTATGATGGCTGGGCTTGATCACAATGGGGAGAGTGAACAAGCGTTGGTTGTTTTTCGCGACATGGTGGCTTCTGGAGTGTGTCCATCTTCTGTTAGCTTGGTTTGTGGATTGTCTGCTGCTGCTAAGATACTGGCTTTTGACGTGGGGATTCAAATTCATTGCTCTGCGTTCAAGCTGGGTGACTGGCGTTTTGATGAATTTGTATCTTCTTCTCTGGTGACGTTTTATAGTTGTTGCAAACAGATGGAAGCTGCATGCCGGGTTTTTGGTGAGACAGTTTGTAAGAATGTGGTGGTTTGGACAGGTCTATTGACGGGGTATGGTTTGAATGATAAGCATCTAGAGGCGTTGGAGGTGTTTAGAGAAATGATGAGAATTGGTGTGATTCCAAATGAGTCTTCCTTCACCAGTGCTTTGAATTCTTGTTGTGGATTGGAGGATCTTGGGAGGGGGAAAGTGATCCATGCTGAGGTGGTTAAGATGGGTTTGGAAAGTGGTGGATATGTGGGAGGTTCTCTTGTTGTTATGTATAGTAAATGTGGTTATGTCAGTGATGCAGTTTCTGTGTTTAAGGGGATTAATGAGAAGAGTATTGTCTCTTGGAACACGGTTATTGTTGGTTGTGCACAGCATGGATGTGGCATGTGGGTTCTAGCATTCTTTAATCAAATGCTGCGTCGAAGAGTTGACCCAGATGGAATCACATTAACTGGTTTGCTTTCTGCTTGTAGTCGCTCTGGTATGTTACAAAAAGCAAGGTGCATCTTTCGATACTTTGGCCAGGAAAGGTCAGTTACACTTACGGTTGAGCACTATGCAAGCATGGTGGATGTACTTGGCCGGTGTGGAAAGCTTGAGGAAGCAGAAGCACTGGTGATGAGCATGCCAATGAAAGCAAATTCAATGGTATGGCTGGCTTTACTGAGTGCATGCAGGAAGCACTCTAATTTAGCTGTTGCTGAAAGAGCTGCAAATCGGATATTTGAAATGGAACCTGATTGTAGTGCTGCATATGTATTGCTGTCAAATTTGTACGCTTCTTCGAGCAGATGGGCTGAAGTAGCTTTGATACGTAAAAAAATGAAACGTAATGGAGTTGTGAAACAACCAGGATCCAGTTGGCTAACCTTAAAAGGACAAAAGCACAAATTTCTCTCTGCAGATAGGTCACATCCTCTTACTGAGAAAATTTATCAAAAGCTAGAGTGGTTAGGAGTGAAGTTAAAAGAATTAGGTTATGTTCCAGATCAACAATTCGCTTTGCACGATGTGGAAACTGAGCAAAAAGAAGAAATGCTGTCTTGCCATAGTGAAAGGCTTGCAATTGCATTTGGGTTGCTTAGCACTGTGGAAGGCAGTACAATAACAGTAATGAAAAATCTACGTGTATGTGGCGATTGTCATACTGCAATAAAGCTTATGACAAACATTGTTGACCGTGAGATTGTAATACGTGATTCTAGCCGCTTTCATCACTTTAAGAATGGCATATGTTCCTGTGGAGATTATTGGTAGGACATTGCTCGTGCAAAAGAGTCTAATTTATTACACACGGGGCATCATCGTAGTTCTTAAAAGCCGGGAAGGAAAAAACTATGAATGTGAATGACTATTTGCTCTGCACTGCAGATCCTTGGTAAAGATAACGAAATTGGCGTATTACATGAATCAGGAAGAAGCCTCATTCACTCCCTTCCAACAACTGAAACAACCATTTCTTGCACCAATGCAGCATCAAAACATGTTGAGCTTCTACCTTGTGCAACACGCAGCCTTACCCTCTCAATCCCACAACATTGGGGTGCCTATGTTTGCAAATTTTTTAGCCTGTTTGACAAATTCTTTTCTCTGTTTTGTCAGTCCTTTTAGCCACATCACTCTCAATAATAAACCATTCTCCAGAGATGCCTTGTAAGATGTGCCATGACTGCTTCTTCCTAAACTTCGGCTGGCGCTCTAGATAGCTCCTCATGTGTCAATGTGATTGCATCATCAAGAAAATATAGCTCTCCTATCAATTTATTTGCTGATCTTGAATATAGTCTTGCATGATTTCCTACAGAAACTGCATCACTAGAAATAGTGAAGAAAACTGGCTATTTTCTGATGGGGAGAAACCTGCTACAGCTGCCCTTTTTTCATCATGGCTGATTATCTCTAATGATGATCCTTTCTGTGAGGTCACAAGATCTTTCCCCGGATACAACCAAAGCACCACTCAAGTCTTTCGCGCCACCAGGGCCAATGGTGTGTAGTTGAGGATTCTCCTTTATATCCTTAGCAATAGCATATTCTGGTGGAAATCTTGATATTCGGATGCTGTGTAGATGAGATAACAGAAAGCAGAGCTAACATGAAGAGAACAGCAATCACACTTGACACCGTGATTACCACTTTAACAATAAAGCTGACAGGCTTCTTGTTGAAACTTTCATCAGGATCATTGGTTGCTCCAGAAGGACCATTTGGAAATTGCAACCGATTATTCCCAGGATAGAAAGAAGAACTAGGGAACTTGCTAGGGTTTTCTGGGACAACTCCAGACAGTTCATTGTCTGAAGCATTTAATTTTTTAGCCCCTTTGGCATGTTAGCTGGTAAAGGGCCTCTAAAATTATTTTTGGACATATCCAAGGAATCTAGGGAACTCATGCTAGCAATTGTAGTTGGAAGAGAACCAGAAAAATGATTTCCAGCAATATTGAGAACTTTTAGGCCCCAAACTCAGCAGGAAAAGAACCATTAAACTGGTTATGAGAAAGTTCAAGAATCTCAATATTGGAAAGACTACGAGAAAAGGATGATAAATTAATTCAGCCACATATCATATTATTTTCAAGATGGAAATCTTGAAAAGTTGGCATTGGTAGCATATTAACTAGAAATATTCCATCTAACTGGTTGTAACTAAGGTCAACCATTTTAAGCTTTGGATACTGTCTTAAGATTCTTGGGAGGGACCTGCTACGAGTGTTATGTAAAAGATTCATGTAATAGCAAAAACTGTATAGTTACATCAGGGATAGGTCCTGTCAAGTCATTCCTACTGAGATATCAAGAAATTCAAACACTGTGTCGATGATTTTTCGTGATCAAGAACTTGAATCTTTGGATATATATAATTGTAGCGTCACATAGAGCGCTATAATATCCTTTTTTCCCTACGTATTTTGAAATTTTCATGCCTTTTCTATAGTGGCAAATAGTTTTCTTCCTCTCTTTCTGTGTATCCTCGTTTTTCTTCCTCCGTGGTCTAACCGAGAGTATCTGAATATAACACAGCTTTCTAGACTTTCGCACAAAATGGACAAGATCAACAGAGACAATTATGGTCATTTTTGGTACCATATTGCTCTACCCTTGAATAACAAACTAAGCATAAAAAAAGCAGATAATCAGCGTGACAAAGATGGTTGGATGTTTAGATTCCTTACCTGAAATACCAGATACTGCCTTCTTGATCTTTTTTCTTGATTTTGTTATCATAGAATTCCACCTACTGCACCACTTTCTGTCAGCAAAAATTAGACAACTCATGAGAAACACATGTCAGTATTTTCTTTATATATAATAGAAGTTAATACATCTCTTCATAAGAGGAGTTATTTTTTAATTTAATTTTGATATATTGGCAAAATTATTTTGTATAATCAAATCAACATATTAAAAATTATTAATTTAGATATAAGTTTTGAAATAATTATTATATAGTGGATTTTTTTAATTATATAAAAACTCGTGATTAAATAATAATACAAAAAATATTTGCTTTAATGTATTGCAATTCAATTTTTGTTTTCTTGATCCTTCAATTTTTCCACTTTCACTTTTCTTCTCTTTTAAAACAATGGAAATTGACATTTTTTTTATTCATCCTAAGGAAACTCAGATTTCACGATTTAATTAGTCAACAAAATTGTTTATCAGTTTCTTAATTCGTACATTAAGAGTATAATTTATTGGTGAAAAAGTATGAAATGAAATGATGATATATTCTGCTGTTTGGATAGGTAAAATAAGAGCAAATTATAACTTATTTTATCCTATTATTGTTTATTTTTATATTTTCTTTTTCTCTTAATTTGGATGAATGAGATTGGACAATTTTATTTTCATAAACACTATGAGAAAAAAAATATCATTTCTTTCCATCATTCCCAACTAACTCATACACTCCAGAGTGGACTAATTAAAAATTATTGTAATTAAACAAAATTAATCTGTTTTAAACATGCATTGACAGTAATTAACTACAAATTGTTTGGACATTGGTGGGTGCCAACAAATTGTGACATGAAATGATGAAAAAAACATATCACAACCTTCCTTATATGTATCTCATTCTCTCTTGTGGATTTCAAACTCACCTCTCTCGATTCATTCATTCACAGCTATTTTTATTCTCTTCTTTTTTTCTCTCTGTAATCTATCTTTGCACACTCAATTATTAGTTTCTCTCTTCTTCTCATTTTCTTCTCCTTCCCTCATGTCACCTCAAGAACATAATTCGTTTTATGCAAACGTTATTATTATTAGTTTTTCAAAAATAATTTCCTGATACCCAGCAATCCAACATTTTTTCACCGTGTGACGACCATTTGCATTCGTTGTAACCGAGGATATCTCAAATTTAAGGTTGCTGAGAAAATTTTGTTGTAGCTCTGGTTTCAGTACTTCCTTTTTTTTCTTTTTGTTGAATTTTTGGGGGTTTTCATCACTTGAAAAATGAAAATGGGGTAAGAGGTTACCCCATTGTTATCATTTTTGTTGCGAATGATTAATGTACGCAAATGCTTGCAAAAATCTAATTATACTGCAAGAAAATTCAATATTGAACAGAGAGGACAAAACAATTTTGATGTCTGCAGATAATACCAAAATTTGCTTCTTTTCTAATTCTTACTTTTGATGTTTGATCTTTCTATCTTCCCCTCCTTTCTCTTGAAGATTAATTAGACTAATCTGAGGGTAATTCCATTGATGATGTTAATTATTCAAATACTGATTTTTATTTAAAGTTATTTTTTGGGGAAAGGATTAAGGAACTAAAGATTACTTAGAAGAAAAGTAATGTTACAATAGGATTTCGTGGGGCTTTTGTTTTGTTAGTATATAACGAGATCTTTCTATCTTTCCAGGTTCTTTAGCTTGGCTGCTATTATAGGACTTGCAGTTTGAACCGTTGCTGGCTTCAAAGGTGGCAATGAGTGATAAACAGTCGGAATTTGGAAGGCCTGTCTCAAGTATGCTATGATTCTTAATTTCATGCTCTCATGTATTTAACTGTTTTTTCCTTATTAAAGTCCATATAAACTCATGTTTGAATAAGCATAAGAATAACTAATAGAAAAATAATAATTTGATAATTAAAAGAATAGGCTTATTTCTTAAAATAGATTGAACTCAAGCTTCTTTATATTTGAAATTTGGGTTCTTGAATGAGAAACAGTAGGAATATTTTATACCAATTAATCATAAACAAACTCATATAAACGACTAAAGCAAATTCACACTTATTCCTAACATGAAAACAGGCCAAATCTGTTTAAGACAAATTTGATGATGCATATTTCCATCTCTAGTTGTGAAAGTAAAGTTATTTTCTTGAGAAGTTGAACGATTGGCAGGTCTCTTACAGGTAAAAGAAGAGTGAAGGATTTATTGCTTCAAAAAGATAATCGTGTTTGTGCTGATTGTAATGCTCCAGATCCTAAATGGGCGTAAGTGTATTCACCTATGCACCAATTTTTATTTTTTTTCTTTTAGTGGTTTATGGTCATGATCACTGATTATAATACTCAAAACTGGAGTCTGAGTGTTGACCATTTTATGGAAGGATTTATTAAGATCCTTGTGATTAAGTTATAGGAAACTAACTACATGAATTTTTCTATATAGAAAAATGTGGAATGCATATTACCTCCTAATTGTGAACCTTTTTTTCTAATTGCTTCTTCAGATCAGCGAACATTGGAGTTTTTATATGCTTAAAATGCTGTGGTGTGCACAGAAGTCTTGGTTCTCATATATCAAAGGTAATGTTCCTGACCAACTTTACTTTAAGAAAGAAGATTTTATTTTTACCAAGGACTGTATAAACTGAGTTCCTTCTTCTTTTGTCTAGTACAAAATGAGAGACCAATAATAACCTACATATATGGTTAGTTATTTTTTTGAAATGGGTTCATCTTGATTTGATGAGAAAAGAACAAACAACCACTCTTAAATGTCTGTAATTGTGAAGTAGTCTGCTGAAATTTACTTTGTTTGGGTGCATTCATTTGTTTCATATTTACTGCCCTATGTTGTATGTGCTGGCAGACCAGCCATATTCTTAGATTCGGAGCATGCCGTGATATCTTGTGAAATTATTTTAGACAAAGAGAGACTAAAATTAATCATCTGAGACTAGAAGTGTAAACTTTGCAAATAAGGCTTTCTTTTCAATATACTAATTACTTATCCTGTAATATATCTATAACAACTATTCTTTCTGTAATATCCGTTGTTAAATGAAGACTAGTAGGAGTGGAAAATATTGTCTTAATAGATAAATTATTACAAGGTATCCCTTCTCATGTCTTTTTATGAAATGTGAAGCTTCAATTTAGTGTTGCTCCTACCTATGGAGTATGCTCTTTGAGTTTCTCTTGGCGTTTATTGTCATATATGCTTAGTTTTTTCACATTTTTCTTACATGATTTTAAAATATAATGTGGAGAAGTAGGTCATTTTAATTCTGATTTTGTCAACTTTTGTACTGGATACGTGATGCAAGTGAAATTTTATATCAAAGATAGGAGAACCAACCAACTTATAGACATAGGTGCTATATGTAATAATAAGAAGTGAGAAATGAATCTCTGTAACTCTTGACTGAGAAGTAAACTTGCTATTTTGATAACGTGCCTAAGGCACTGAGGCAAGGTGCATGAAGTTTGTTTTTTAAATCATATCATGCCCTGCTTGCTTTTCAATGAGTTGTTTCTATCTAGTTAATAGTGTAAAGAACTTATTTATGTGATCATGCATTAAAGCCCAAGAACATTTTACTTTTTCTTTCAGGTTTTGTCTGTGACATTGGATGAATGGTCAAGTGATGAAATAGATGCAATGGTTGAAGTTGGAGGAAATTCTTCTGCTAATTCAATTTATGAGGCTTATATTCCACAAGGATGTACAAAACCTGGACCAGTTGCCAGTCATGAGCAGCGCGAAAAATTCATCCGGTTAGATAGTTTTCATTAACACTTAGCATCATTTTGCTTCTTTTATAAATTTATTATATTTATGGTCACCACAAAGTGGGTAAAGCTTTTAGGCTACTTTAGATGATACTGATATGAACGTGTGTACTCTGGCTTTCTCATGATTTTTTTCAGCATTTGGCTTTGCTGAGTCATTTATTTCCAAGATTACGTTATTTTCTGCTACCATTTCTAATAGCAGTTCATTGTCCTAGGTTGATCATTGACTGATCAAGGTCGAGTTGGGATATTGTTCATTGTAGCATCGTCAACGATACCAATTTTTTTTTAATCGAAATCTATGATACCGAAATTATCAATGCTGGAGTTAGGAGTTCCATTTTAACTGTGGCAATTTTTACTGCAGGTCAAAGTATGAACGTCAAGAATTTTTGAAACCTAGTTTGCGCATTATGTCGGGAAAAATGAATCCCCCATCAAGTATTTCCAAGGGGATTATGGATAATTTTCGAAGTACTAGTGGTTCACGTGAGGTAATTATATTTTATATTTTATTCCCTTTGATTGGAATTGTGTTTCTTTGTTGACTATATGTTGAGTTAGAATATCAATGTGAACTAGATCTCCACTGAGTTAAATTGATGTTATACCCAGATGAAAGCTTTCTAATTGAGATAATTTTAAATGGACAATACCTGCTGTACTCGTCCAAGTTTACAACTTTGGTAGTGCATGCAATGAAATTATTTTCATGAATGGTTTTCCTTGGATGTTTGACTGATATTTATGGTCATAACAGGAAGAAATGGCAGGATTTATTGGAAAGTTGAAGGTAAAAGTGATCAAAGGCACCGATTTAGCTATCAGAGATATGATGACCAGTGATCCATATGTTATCTTCACACTTGGCCAACAGGTTGGTTGTTCTCAGTTCTCATTGGCATATATTCATGAGAAACTTTTGCTCTTTATGTTTTATTTTTAATTTTTAATTGAACATTTCTAGACGTTGATAACTTTCTTTCTGATTTGGCTTTGGTGCTACACCTTCAGACTGTTCAGACAACTGTAATAAAGAGTAATTTGAATCCAGTCTGGAATGAAGAGCTTATGCTGTCTGTTACTAAGCAATTTGGATTTTTGAATTTGGTAAGGTTGAATTTTATCTTGTCTTTGTTAGAAAATGGAAACAAATTCTGTGTCTATTCTACATTTCTGCCATGTGCATCCTAATCAGTTGAGCTTCCTTCTTCCTAATTCCTCAACATTGCATGACTCTTTCATCGTAAAACCAAACCCTGCTCAAAGCTTCCTTCTCTCTTGCACCCTTTCTCTACATTGAAAATCAAATATATTTTCCCCAACCGTCCTCTAGTGGTGGGACTATAGTTTGGAGCAAGGTAACTGTCTATAGCCTCCACCCGTCTGGGGTATCTTATTTGGTGGTTGGATTATTTGGATCCTAATGTGTGAAGCTTCTAGCTGTCTTTGCATGTGTGTGTTATGGTATGAAGATATAAAAACCACATTATCATAACCTCTGGTTACATTGCATTGCAGAAGGTATTTGATTATGACTTATTTTCATCTGATGATATAATGGGAGAAGCAGACATTGATCTTCAACCCCTAATTACATCTGCAAGGGCCTATGGAGATCCTAGAATGTTTGAAAATATGCAGATAGGAAAATGGCTGAAATCCCATGACAATGCGCTTATAGATGACAGCGCAGTCAATATTGTTGATGGTAAGGTTAAACAGGAGATATTACTCAAGCTCCAGAACGTTGAATCTGGAGAATTAGAGTTATCACTTGAGTGGATACCTCTTGAGTCTTGATCATCAGGTAAATTGCTTTTAATTAAACTTTCCATTTTCTCGTAAAGATTTTTTTTTTCTAATTTTATGCTGCTTTTGGTCATCAACCTATGACAAATAACTAAACATTTTGTGTTCATTTCTCTAATTTTTGCAACTAAATTATTAAACTACACATGATGAAGTTTAGATGAAGAAGGAATGGATAGCTGCATGACAGCTTCGTTGTCTCTGTTGCAATTGGTGTATACAAAAATGCTTTCTTAAAAAACCATGATAACTTGTGCTTAGATATATTTTTCTACTTTCCTCCTACCATTTAATTTTACAAGAATGATCACTATAAAATTTGTGTGAGAAAATATACTTGTTAAATTTTATCCCATGTTTACAAGAATGATCGCTATAAAATTTGTGTGAGAAAATATACTTGTTAATTTTTATCCCATGTTTCATTTTGAGTGAAATATGAAATATTCCCATTTTTTGCATAATCCCAGTGTTGTTTAGAAAATTTCTGTTTTACTATAGTAGCCATTTATGATTTTTTTTAAATGATCAAGAAAATATTTGAATATATATAATTCCAAAAAATATATAAATATTTAACTAGGCAACACTTTCACTTTATTAATGTTTTCTCTACTTTGCTTGGTGCAATACTATGAAAGGTAAGTTAAATAGAAAAAATTATAAAGGGGGTAATTACTTTACCAATAGTGTTGTTTGAAAAACAGTAATTGCCAGTATAACCAAATTTTCTAAGATTTTGTTGGTTTGAAATTTGACGTCAATATTAGATCTTAGATGCTCAAAAGGTTGAGTTGTTCTAAGATGGACATTGAAAATTACGCTTTTCTGTGTCAATTTATCAGATTAATTAAAAAATCATTATTATAACAGATAAGAATTTTTTTAACCTTTATATTCAAAATCAAATTTTTTTTGTCAAATGTTTAAGAGAACTCGAAAAAAAAAAAGTGACTGTTTCTTCAAATTTGAGTAGACTATTTCAGTTGACTATTCATTTTACATAATTTTTATCAATTGATGTTTTATTTACATTTCCTACAGGAAATCCTTATCTAGAACTGAATGAAGCATTCTTGGATCGAAAGGGGAACGATAATTCGAATTCCTGATCAATAACAGTACGGCGCGTGAGAAAGAAGAAGAAGAAGAAAAAAAAGAAGAAATTTTGAGACGGTGTTCATATGTTGCTGTGATATATTATTCCTTACTTTTTTCACAAAGGTTATGTTTGTACACACATTTTATAATCACTTTCAAAAAAAATATTCATAAATTAAAATCAGTTCATGAATATATATATATATATATATATATATATATATATATATATATATATATATATTAAAAACTAGTTTTTCAAAAATAAAGTAATGGAGAAATTATTATTTTGTACCTTTTTATCTTAATAATATTTATAAAGGTAATTTGTTTAATTATATATTATAGTTATTTAACGACGGAGAATAGAAAAGGCGAAATAAATAAAGAAGTATATATTATATTATTATATAATAAAGTCATAAATCTAACACCGTTACGCTACGCTTTACATGCAACGTGGAATTAATCATACAACACTACCGAGAGAAATGAACGAAGCAATGAAAAATCAAAATCAAAATGAGAGCACAATTCTAAGGGTTGCGTACCACCAATTGCAATTTGTTGTTCTTCTCTTCATCATTTTCACCTTCATTCCCATTCTCCACGCAAAACGCTGCGTTTAGCTTCTTCTGCTTTCTGTTTCGGTGCCTGAACAAATAGATCACGCCCGAAACCACAAGCAGAACCGCGCCGGCCACGCCGCAGACCAGACTCGCCACCGTCAGCGCCTTCCCTACGCCATCGCCGCCGTGGTCTCCGGTAGGCTGCCACCACGCAGGCGGGGAGGCGTCGCCGGAGTCCATGGCTCGCGGCAGCGCGACGTCGGAGGAGGAGGACATGGCCGGCGAGGCATTGGCGCTGTTGAAGAAGGAGCGCATCTCAGGCGAGGAATGCGCCCCCGCCGGCGAGAGTGTCTGGAAGGTTAGGCCGTGTTCCGATGGCCGGAGCTCCCTGGAAGCTCCGGCGAGAACAACTCCGGCGAAGAAAATCAGGGCGAACGGAACGGCCATGGAGAGTGAATTATGGTTGGAGTGACAGTGAAGAGAACGAAGCATATATATAGAGTGAGAATGTTGAAGACGGTGTCGTTTAGGAATAAACGATGATTAAAGTCAAAGAAAGAAGAAGAGTGGTTTTTGTGTGAACGTTGGAAAATAAATTGACGTGTTCTAGCTAAAAATATCTAACAGTAAAAATTAAGAAAATAAAAATATTTTTATAAATTAAAAATAAAAATTTTGAAAAAAAACATATTAATTTTAATGAGTGATCGATTTATTATTATTATTTTTCACAAATCTTTATAGTGAAGATTTTCAACCATTTAAGTCTGTGTTTACAATGTGTCGGAGGAAAAGGTTCTCGCCGCTATCTCCTTTGTCTTTTTACTAATCTCACTTTTGTCTTTAACTATTCTCGTGATGTTTTTATTTCAAATTTTGACTTTTTTATTCTTCTGATTAAATAAGAAAAAAAAATGGAAATTGCATATGAATAATACAACTTACTTTTTTAAAGGAAATGGAGTAAGAGGTATATGGTTTATTTTAATGGCTGATGAAAATTGTTATTTCTTGCTCACTATAAAATAAATTTTAATTAAATACCAACTGTAACCAACCAAACAAAAATTTAACTTCACCCATCATTTCAACGTCTTCCTTTATCTTTAACACTATTTTATTGGTGATAAGAGAATCCATGTAAATGCCACACATGTACTCGTGTGGCTCACCAACATTTAAAAATCTTATTTTTGTTACTAAAGTTTGAAAATTTTTCAACTTAGTCTTCAATCATCTTCTATCATCAACCAACTCTTATTTCTTAGCTTCATGAAAAAACTTTAATTTCTCTTAACTATATTTTTAATTAATATAAAATCTTCAATATGGTATACATGTATATAGAAAATGTATGTAAGAATCTACCAAGAAGAGGGAAAAAAAAAAGTAAAGGTGAAGTGAGTGGGACAAGAATTTGTAAAGGAAAATTCCGAAGATGATGGCGGGTTTTACTCATCTCATAGAATTGCTTTTGTGGAGAAAAGTGGTAGAAACAAGGAACTAGGAATAGTATAAAAGAACAAACAAGTAAAAAGGAAAAGGTAACAGGGCAAAGCCATGTTCCAATTTGAGTTCAAAAGATACAATCCATGTACAAGAAAAAGAGAAAAGAAAAAAAGATACATTCAGTGTAGTAGTTTTTTTTTTTTAGATTATATGCCTCATCTATAAAAGATGTCTAGGGCTTTAGTAATTTTTCATCATGATTTGATCTTCATGCACCCAAAACTTTGCAGAATAAACAATTCATCCATGGTGTATTTTCTTTGGGATGAAAGAAGAAAGATATGAATGTCATGTATGGAGTAGTTATGTGTGTTTTAAAAGGTAAAAGTTCTACATTGTTTAATTCAAATTTCTTTCAAATGATTTAAATATCAATACATTTATACTTTCAAATTGAGAAGTAAAAGTTTTATTATTTAAAGGAAGTTGAGACATAAAATAGTAGCTTCTTTAAAATTTTAATAAATCCTAGTGTATCCTATTATAAAAGGTTAAATCAATTCATTAGACTCAACCTTCATTAATCATTTAACATAATTAAAAAACAATAAAACCAAGACATTGAAATCAAATTAAGTATTTTGATTTAGAATTGAGTCTTGTTTTAATTATGCTATTGATATAAAGTGTGCACCAACTTTAGCAATTAATTATTTAACAAATCGTTTTTGTAATTTTCTTATATTATCATCTAGTAAAGTATTGTTCAATCATTAAAAGAATTTTATATAACCGTGGTATCTTGAAAATTTTAACTATCTTCTAGCAATGCGGCAGCATATTATTTTTAAGGTTTTATCTGTAACAAAATTAAAAATAAATAAGCATGGCAATAAACAGATGCAATAATCGGGTTGTATAATTATGAAATCTTAAATTTATATGTCTTTATTACATTCTGCTGGAATAGAATAGCTGATATAATGTTTAAATTATTTTATTTTGAAAAGGGAAAAAACTCAGCCAACATTTTCCTCTGTTTATAATATAACGATAAGCTATTTTGAAAATAATTGAATAAACTAGTTCATACATATGTTATTTAATTATTTATTAATAATTACATGAAATAAACCATAATCATAAATGTCACATGTTTATTATTTATATCTTTATTTTGGAATAACTCTGTCAGCTTTAAAAATTACTCATGATTAACTTAACTTGTTTACTTCAATAACTTTTTACTATATTTTGTTATAAATTATCATGTAAAAAAAAGTCTATTAAATAAGTATTGAACTAATTTATTTGGTCAAACACATCTATATTTATTTGTGCCTACTTATTTTTAAAATACAATTGTAAATTTGTCTAATTAAGATTTAATTAATTGACATCAGTCGTTTTTATCCATTAATTAAGCATGATTAATACTAATCATTATGTGTTGCTTCAAAAGTATAAGTGACTAGTTGGTTTTATTTTGACTTATCTAGTCTCTGATAATTTAATTAAAAAGGATAGATCAATATGTGTTGTCATATTCAAAAAGGGTTGTGGATTCTAACCTATTTCACTAATATATATATATATATATATATATATATATATATATATATATATATATATAATAAATTAAATTGCACTGTAGTTGAAAGTTGAAAAATATCTAAATTAAAAATTCCCAAATAACACTTGCAATCCCATAGCAATATTAACATATTTTAATTAGTTTAATTTTAAAAATCTTAGTGTTTATGTTAACAACCATAGCTTTGATAATATATATATATATATATATATATA
>Ga0209489_108126_pt1 | contig 14739 bp, 9 predicted proteins | sample SiratrowhiteBW_FD_187527 | JGI IMG/M metagenome (GOLD analysis project Ga0209489, IMG submission 187527) | Root nodule microbial communities of legume samples collected from California, USA - Siratro white BW (SPAdes) (version 2) | ecosystem: Host-associated > Plants > Roots > Nodule | place: USA... | reverse complement strand
ATATATATAAACTGAAGGTTCAATGTTTATTATTTGGCCAAACAATAAACTTCCTTTAGGTCGTTTATTATTCGCATAAATAATAATCATCATATTAGCCAAACAATAATCTTCCTTTGGGTCGATTAATGCTCGCATAATAAATAAATATATCAACTAAAGGTTCAATGTTTATTATTTGGCCAAACAAGAAACTTCCTTTGGGCCATTTATTATCCGCATAAATAATAAACATCATAACAAAAAATTCAATGTTTATTATTTGGCCAAACAACAAACTTTCTTTGGGTCGTTTATTATCTATATAAATAATAAGCATTACAAAAGAAAACTTCAATGTTTATTATTTGGCCAGACAACAAACTTCCTTTGGATAGTTTATTATACGCATAAATAATAAGCATTAAAAAAAATTGCATATGAGCAACAGATATAACAATAGAAATAAAGACTTGGATCTGTGAATCGTATTCAAGGTCAAAAATATTACATATGCTTTTCAGCGTAATTAACCAGTGGAATTATATCTCCTTTAAGACATTTAATTCTAAAAATAAATCTAAGTCATTAAGATTTGACAAATTATTATTTTTCAAATATTTTTCAAGGTTTAGGCATTTTCTTCAAAAGTACACGTAATAATTACTTTAATTTTTTAATACTAAATAAAAAACCAAAAATATCTTTATATATTTTAAATTGTTAAAATCTATTTTGAAGTTTGGTAATTGCTTTGTCTACAATATATAAAAAAATAATCAATTTTAAATACTTTTGAGGTGATTTCACAATTTCATTCTCAATATTTTCATCAAATTGTTTTTCTATGACTCATTTGTTTTTTCACAAAACTTAGACTCTACATCCATTTCAGAAGTAATTTCTTTGACTAAAATAAATGTATTTTCAAATCTATTTTCTCTATAAGTTTCAAAGAATAAAATAATACATTTTAATTGTTCTAAATTTCTAATCTTCTTACTAGAGTCTGCACAAATTATTTTAAAATTAATTAAACAATAATGAAAAATAAAAAAAAATTGTGATCAATTCATTAATCTGGTATCTTTTTTACTTGATATTGATGCACTTAGAGGGAGCAATAACAAACACAAACTTTAATCTCTCAATCTATAAGTCTCCAAATAAAGACACACGAGTAAATACATAGTATAGAATGATAAAAAAAATTTGGAATTGAAAAATGGTTTAATGACAATCAAACACTCAAAACAATATTATGAAAGAACCAATGAAAGAGTTAGAGATAAGAAAGAGATAAGTGAAGAAGAACCAAAGTATGAAAAAATAGATGAAGAACAAAGATAAGTGAAAGAGTTAGAGAATGAAAGGACATAAAAATAGATGATGTCCAGTATGATGGAATAGTAGAAAGAGATAGAAAATTAGAAAGTTTTAATATCTAAAATTCCTTGACTGATCAATTTCTTTTCAAAAAAATATTATTAATTTATTTTAAAAATGTTTTAAAAATATTATTCATTAAATAATATTTATACATTATAAATTTAAAGTTATTAAAAAATATTTATAGTACTCATGTAAACTTAAAGTCAATTAAGATACTTTAAATTTTTAATTAAAAATTATTTTTTAATGTAATTTTAAAATTAAGTATTTTTTTAATTTTATAATAATGTATTAGCATTAAATTTTGTTGAGACCTTTGAAGTTTTGAGGCCTAAAGGGATTGTTTTATCTATTTGGGCCTTGAGACAATCTTAGTGTCTATGAATAAATGAAATTGTTGTATGAATTGAAAGTGAAGTTCATGTATCTTTATGCTCAACTAATATAATATGTTGGAGATCTCACACCACTATTAAGTGATATATAATTCTTGCCTTTTTAAAACGATTTCGTAAAGTTAAGTTAAATTTAAAATCTACTTTTTAAGATGATATTAGAGTTTATCTTAGTGAAGTTTGTTAGATATATCATGCTTCTTGTTGTTAAACATCCTTTATTCCCATACTCATGTTGTGGTAAAAGAGTGTATCCAAGAAAATTTAGTTAGGCTTACACTTTCTAAGATGATAGCAAAGCATGCTAAGGTTTATAAAAGTAAAGCATGCTAAGGTTTATAAAAGTAAGGTTTAATGAGTCTATCATAACACACCATTATTGAAATCTCTTTTATTTCTATGCTTGATGTAATGTGTATATTGAAAATCTTATATCAAGCAAATGTAAATTATTCTATATAAATAGATATAAACCCATCTTATTAAATTTATTTTTAATATTATATTTAAACATATCAAAACATTTCTTAATGAGATTTTTTAAATTTATCTTATACTATCCATTACTCAATTCTCATTTATTAAGTTGATTTTATAAAATTGAGATCATAAAATGGTATTAAGTTATGAATATGTAACATTTTAGTTGTTTTTGTTATATATATATATATATATATATATATATATATATATATATTTGAAATATTTTGATTATATAAATATCTATTAGATAAATGGAAATTAACTTTATATACGTTATTATTATTTACTATTGTAAAATATTAATGAGTTGAAAGCTATACATACCTGAAAAGAATATACAACAATTAATGTTAAAAAATCATAAACATTGTCAAAATTAAAAAATCCAATATAACAATATTTGTTTCTATTATTTGAGAGACTTATCTTTTCCATAAATTTCACTCTATGTATGATTACTCTTTGTTTAAATATTACATTAGTTAAATGATTTTCTTCTTGATAAATATAATAGATGTCTTGAATCAGTTAAAAAATAATTCAAAATTTTGTCTTAAAATTTAGAACAAGAGCTATTTTAAAATGATTACATAAATAAAAATTTAAAATTTAAAAAATAAATAATAAATTATGTTTTTAAAAAAATAAAATTATTAAAAAATTTAATCAAATTCACACAATCAACTTGTATTTATAAACTATTAAAAGAAGTTATTTTTATTTACAGGATCTCTAATATAAACATATATAATATATTTATTGGATGTAATATAATATATTTAATAGCTTCAACTATATATTTATATATAATATACTTATTATATATAATAGCTTTAACTATATATATTATTTTCTCAAAAAACAATATGCAAAATACAATGACGGTTATAATTATTCCCGTGCACACTTCATCCTTACATCAGACAAATCACACTTGTGTGATGTGGATTTTTCGAAAAATTCAAAAGTATTCATTATCACTTGAGGATTTTCTTCACTGCACGTTTCACAATGCTCCTTTCAACATTATTATGTTAAAGGATTTTTCTTCTGTTATATCAATCCACAAATTGTCATGGGAAATTTTATTTTATCTTATCTAAATTTAAATATCTCTCACGTTTCCCTTTTCTTTCTAATAAATAACAGAAACGATCTGTGAAATTATTTTTAATTAAAATTAAAATTTCGCCTCACTAAACTATACATCAAATAATATTAAAAATCGAGGAGTTATTGAAATAAAATTTTAATTTTAATTAAAAGAGTATTGTAAATACGTGTTAGATAAAACTAACATATATTAGTCAAAACATATAAATTATCTGAAATTATAAGTTAAGAGTTAAAAAATAAAAATTTTGTAAATTAATCAATAAATTAAAAATATTTGATAGATTAATCAATAAATTTATTCATAAATATAAGATAACATAAATAAAAAACAAAAATAGATTTTAAATAAATTAGTAAAAGAATAGAAAATAAAATAGTTACTAATTTATAACTTATAAACTAATTAAACTAGTTTATAAAAATAAGTTAAGTAGTTTATAAAAATAAGTTAAGTGTTATAATTTTTTTGCCACCACATTTATTAACAATTTACTATGGACCATTGCATTAAGTTATACGTTTATGTAATAACTAACCAAATACATTCTAGAAAAAGAAATATAACGCATAATTTTTGTCCTTTATGAATAATTTTAGATGAATTAAACAAGTTTCCACAATATGTAGAATGAGCGTATTTTAGTTTTGGTTTTCATAATTATTTTAGTTTCTTTAAAATAAATAAAAAATATCGTTTTTATCTCTAACATTTTGCGACACTCCTTAATTATTTTATTGACGGGATGAAAAGTCAAATAAATATTAAAAAATATGAGTATATTGTGTGATGTACGACTCACTTTATCCTCTAGAAATAAAATTTAAATTAAATGAAGAATGAAAATATCTTTAAAAAATAATTATAATATTTTTAATATTTTATTTTTTATTAATTTCATTTTTTTATTATAAATTTTATATATTATGTGAATATTATTTAATAAAATCATTTTAAATTTTCTAAATTGTTTAATTATTTTATATCTTCAGTAGATATGTGACTTGTATCATATATGGTGGATAGTCTAGTATTTTAGTTTTTGTTGAGACTAATATTATCTAGAGAAGTTGATTAAGAGATGTTTTAACTCAATAATAATAAGCACTATTCACATGTCTTTTTTTACTAGTTTAGGTATGTTTTATGAATGTTAATTATGATAGTTATATTGTATAAATAGGAACATATATCTATAGTTATGGTTAACTGAGAGTTCTTCAACTATAATAGCATACAAGTGTGTAATAACATATAACTATGACAATTGAGTGAGAATTTACTAAAGAAATTTTGAATTGAAATCTCTAATCATAGTAAATTCTATCATGTAAATTAAAGTTTGTTAGTACTTCAATTCAACCACATCACTTTCATAGGTGATTCTTTGTTGTTCTTCCTTCATTTACATTATATGTGTTTCGTTTGTGAATTCTCTGTATTTTCATTTATCATTTCTGTTATAGATGCTTTGTTGTGAATTTGAACAAGTTAGACCACAAGATATCTTGTTTATGTTTTTTGGATTGATAGTTTACTTATTTTACGATCAAATCACACCTTTAAGGAGACAACAAGAATTAAACTAAGATAGGTCCATATCAATGATAATTTTAATCTAGATCAAAGTCTTAAAAATATTATTGGAACTTTATGAGGAAAATTGTGTATTATAAGAGATGATGACTTTGATTCTAAACATTTCTTAAGCACCAAGTTTTCTTTAAGTGGCAGAAAGTAACTTACCATTGTGGATTGTTTTTGGCATAAATGTATTGAAAATAAGTTGAGTATTGTGAAGTTAGATTGATAATTTTGTAAACTTAAAATACTAGAATTGTTGGTATGATATTAATATTTTTTTTTGTTATTTTTGACTTATTTTGAATGGTTATAATTTGTTTAAATTAGTATGTATGCAAGATGAGGTGAAAAACGAATTTATATTGATGTTAAAAAATCGTGAGATAGATTTTGACTTTTTAATGGTGTGATTGTTATTTGATTTTGTTACTAGTTAGTGTTGGGTTGGTTGCTCAATTGATGTTTAAATGTTGGCAATCATGACTGTAAGAAAGTGTTGTTGTTCAAGTGTTACTTTGGTTACTTATGCTCTACTTTGATGGCTTAAGAGACAATCTTAATCGCTCAAGCTACTACTTGAAGTTTGAGAAAGAAAGATAGTTAACTTTGTACGAGTTCTGGAAATTTGTGGCTTGAGCAAGAAGTCACATCGTTTAAAAAATCTTACAGAATGATGAGAGTCAGTGGTGATTTTCTTTCTATTAGGAACTAGATGCTTAAATACTTATTTGGACACAAAGAAGACACAAATTTAATTATCTCTCCTCTAAAGCTTCATCACTCAAGTGATGCAAATTCACTTAAGTGAAAATATGTATTGTTCATGAGGTGAGTTCATAGCTTGAGCAAGGGAGAGTCGCTAACATCCTTTCACTATTTGGTAAAAACATGTTGCTCAAATAGAGGTGTTTTCCTGAAGCAACATGTTTATGCTTGCAAAAATATTTGTTGTTTTTAAAGTATAAGTTATGTTCTTATTATTATATTATTGTTATTATTATCTAAGATTATTATTATGTCTCTCTATATGTATAAGAGGTTATACATTTATGTGAATGCAATGATTGGATTGAATGATGAATGAAATAGAGATATGTGATGAGATGAATTCAACCAGAAAAAGGTTAATACCAAGGATGATATTATAATTGAGTTTTAATTTGTGGTATTTAGTAAAGAAGCTTCTTAAGAAAAATAAATATTTTAATTTTAATGTTAGTTTAAATCACATGGATTAAAATATCAAGTGGTAGAAATTAAAAGATGATGCAAAGAACTACCATACCATAAGGAGCTCAAGTTGGATTACTAAAAGTGTTTATGATGAGTTAAGTGTTAGTATCTAATAAGACATAATTAATATATGTATTTAGGAAGATGTTATAAATTATCCAAATATCACTTGAATTAAATTGAGAATTTTTTAGTGGTAGATTATAAATTGAAATTTAATTTGTAATTGTCATGAGTTCCTTCCTGTTTAAAAAATATTTACATTACCGTACCTTTATATAATTATATTGCATCTAAATCATGTTCATTGAGAAGATGAACGATGTTATATATAAATAGAAAAGATAAAACTGTTTATTTATTCTGAAAGACTTAACGTGTATTATTAAGTATATTAAGAATTATATTTATAAAACTTGTATGGTTAGATACATACCCAAAATAACTATATATTTTCTAAGATGTTACATAATATAATGTGGTATTAATAATGCCTTTACAAAAAAAAATTCAAGATTATAAAATGTATTTTATTTATCCTAATGGATTTTATGAATCAAAGTTATCCATTTCAATTTTTTAAGAAAGAGAAAAAATATTTTAAAGAAATTAAAATAAAGAATTATATATTTTATAAAAATTAAAAGTAAAAATAGCTTTATGTTTCTAAATTCAACTTGAGACGAGAGAGAAAAATTTGAAACTAAGTACTGAAGTGGTTGATGTTGTTAATATTGTTATTGGTAATAACTTTAAACCATCTCCTTTAGGATTTGATGTTGTTACTCCTAATAATGATTCTGATTAGAAAGATAGTTTAAAAGATATGTCAAGTCTTGTTAATGATTCTCAGCAAACCTCTTCGGTCCAGGATGTTGAATATGTATAACATGTTTCTCTTAAGGATGACTTGGATCACTCATTCTTGTTTAATTCTTTCAAGTTCTTTTTTTAGATTACATATCTTGAATGAAAACTTATCCTAAAATAAGCATGAAAATATGAATATTGTGAAATCTAATTCCCCTCAGTTACTCTACCATTGTTGTTTTAGGACAATAATAATAATTTTAAACCTGTTGCTTCTGAATAGAATTCCTTACAAGGTTATGATATGCAGAGTTTGGTTCCTAAAAGGGTTGTAAATATTTTGGAGAAAACTTATAACTTTGACTTTGATGGTCATGATGATTTGAGTTAACCCAGAGGCCTGGTACATCACCTAAAAGTACTTTTATAGTTGCTGGAAAAATTACTGAAATAGCTTCTCATGGTTCTGCTGAGATTAAGCTTGATAGCACATTACTGAGACTCTTTCTTCTAAGTTTGAGGAGTAGTGTAAGTTGGTTTCTAAATACTGAACTGGTTGAGTAGAACAAGGGTTTCCTAGTGATTGAAATGAGTTAGATAGATGTATTTAGACTTGTAGAAAACCTGGAAGATCCAGAAAAGATGCTTTCAAGATTGTTAAAGAACTTGTTAGAATGGATATTGTAAAAAAGAAATAATAAAAATGTTTTGTGCATCTCAGTTTTGTTTTCTTTTTTTTTCTTTTATTATTTTGTTCTTTAACATAATGAAAAATGAATAAATTTATGTTGATTTTCTTTAATTTTGTTTATTTGATTTTTTATATTATCTTTGTGGATTGGTTTGATAATTGTTTTTTTTTTTTTCATAGATTTGGTCTCACCTTCCATATGATCTTGTTTTTTTTATTCTTTTAATAAATTTTAGGAGATGACCATATGAACTTTAACAAAAAATATTAAAATTTTAAAAAAGTTATGGTCAAAATTAACACACACTTTTTAAAAGAAGTAAAATATTTTTAATGTTTTAGCCTATTTGGATCATTCGGTAGTGTAACAGACTTGGAAGGCCAAACTTCAACGAAATTTTATAATCTTCCTAAGTCAATGCTTATTGTTGTTTTAAATTGAGAAAGACTTCAACTTCGCTCTCACTATATCTCACACTCTTTAATAGCAAATGTTTAAAATAATACATGGATATCGTGATATTTTTTGTTAAAAAATATATTTCAATACATAAAATTTCTTTTTGAACGTAAAACTCAATTCGTATACTTGCTGCAAAGCTATTTGTTAAGCAGAACTGGCATTTTATATGCGGGAATATTATTATTATTATTATTATAATAAAAAAATAGATTGAGCCAACTTTTTCTGATAATTATAACAAATTATTACTTCCCAAACATTGTATAAATAACAATAATAGAATATTTGATAAATTAAATTACAATTTACAAGCTTTACGTAGCTAGTAGGATGGTCCATGCACTACATACTGAATGGTTAAAAAGTGCCTTTATAAATAAATTATATATTTGGCCAAGCTGAAATTCCCAAAATATATGATTTATAAAAGTGCTTTCGGTCATTGCTGCTTTTACAATGCACATGGGAAGAGGCCAAACACAAAGTGTCTTTTTTTTCTTGCACGTTCTATGTATTTTTAAACCTTATGCTTCTACTATGAATTTTATATTCCTATGCTAATTCTTTTTAATTAAAAACAAAACCTGATTACGACCTTTGTATTAAAAGTTATACATAAAATCATCATCATCATTATTATTATTATTATTATTATTATTATTATTATTATTATTATTAATTAATTAATTAATTAATTAAACTATACAATTTAGAGAGTGAAATCTCACTCTATTTCCTATTTTAGTTAGAGGTTCTTAACATTTTTCTTCTTTTTTTTTTTCAAAGATCGTATTTAATATGTTACACGCACAAACTACTTAAAATACTTTTCTTTCTATTATATCAAAGTTTCTTTATTTTATTTTCATTTGTATTGATCTTCTTAACTATATTTTTTAATTTACTTTACTTTCCTATCCCAGTGTTGAATTCAACATTCCTTTTCTAATCAAGTTAAAGTAATTCTATATCAGAATTTTAATTGCTCATCCTAACTTTAAAATATAATATAGTTATTATTAATTTTAATTTCAATACAATTTGTACATTAAAATGTTTTACTTATTGTGATTTCTATCAATATAAAATAAGAAATATATATTAAAATGAATAAAATAAAATACTATAATTATAATTAACCTAAAAATAAAAGACAAAACGTGATCCATTTCAAAACCAGATAAATAATTCATTACAAATACGTGATATTCTCAAACTTTAAACCAAATTTAATCTATTTTTATGATGTCCACCTTGCTTTGAAATGTCAAAATTCATAATATGAATTTTATAAAAGAAAACTATATGTAATTTGCATAGAATAAATGAATAAATAATAATAATAATTTAAATTTCATAATATTATTATTTATTATAACTATTTTATATTATGAATCACTCAAAATACCTTAAAATTTAATTACTGCAAAAAAAAAAAACAATGACATTCCATTCTAATGAAATTAACAGAAAAGCAAACTACATAGATTTATTTATTTATATAAAAAATAGTATTACTTTTTATGAACTTATTTATCTACAGTGATATGACTTATTCCAACCATGTATCTTCTAAACAGATGCAATTCCTTACAATACAGTTAACGAATCCAATTCAATTATCAACTAATAATGGTACACTTTGTTAGTATTTTTTAATACGTGATACAATGTTCTGTTCTATGTTGTCAGATTGTATAAAGATTGAAATACTTATAAAATATTTTTTTATTTAATTTTTTTACTATTAGAAAAAACATCGATAATATTTCATACGACAATTACACATGTTTATTTACTTTTATTATTACGACATATAATAATAAATAATAAAAAAAAGGTATTGATAGAAATTGTTATACAATTTATTTGATTAACTTAAGACAGATGAAAGATGAAGGTTAAGGCAATAATGCATGCGTGGATACAACGAAGTGTGAGGTGCGGCAGTGCGTGCCACCACAAAAGCAGCCAAAAGACACACAACACATCAAGAGGCGGCTACACAAACAGAGGGGCCAATTTCTTTGCCACCATTAAGGTCAAATTGATGAGACCAAACCAAAGGACGTTTCGTCTGTCCTTCTGCAAACTCATTGGATCGCGTAATGAGAAACCACACAAGATGCATTTGGATTTTCTACACTGATTTTCATATTAGTGTGTTTCGAATACACAAAAAAAGAATAGCCAACGGAAGATCAGAACTCAGACGAAAAGAACACATTAGGGTAAATATGTCTAAGCATTTTTTGGCTTATTATATAACGTTTAAGTCTTTGAATCATATGAAAATGAAAAGTGATGTTTTTATTTTAAAAACATTTTTTGTATTAATAAGTTTAAAGGGACAGTAAAATAATATTTAAATATAATGATTAAATCAATTTTTTAAGAACTAAGAAGTTAAAGTTTGGGTAAGGGGAAGACTCTTGTAATATTGAAACAAAAGTTGCAATATAGCCTTAAAAGCAAAGTTACAATAGAACTAGTAAAAATAAAATTAAGATTTGATAGAATCTTGAATTGGAGATGAACTTGTAAATCGTAGATCAAATATCTTTCTTTCCTATCTATACAAACATGGTATCTTATTTCAGCGAAAATAATTTAGCAATTATTTCATTATTATATTATTTCTATCTTATCATATTATTTAAGCTTAGTGGTGTATTTAAGCTGAAAAAAAAACTTAGTGGTATATTTTATTAGTCCATTGCTATTATTTTATAAATTTTATTTATAATATTTTTTTGCATTTTAATATTTTTATTTGTTAATTTTTATACATTTTATTGATGATTAAATTTCTAACCGATAAATATAATTTATATCTTATATAAAATTATATAAAGGATATACTTTTTTATAACTATTTTTTTTTATTTCACTTCCACCAAGGTAGTCTTACCTTTTATTATATTTAAATAATTTCATTATATAATAATAAAATATATAATACGTACAATTTTTCTATAAACAAAGTATTTTTTAAGTTAAGGATAAATTTGAATATTTTAAATTAAATTTCTATTAAATTTCTATATCAAGTTTTCAAAGAAAGGTAGGGAACTTTATGTTTGGAGTTGGCGTCTTTCATTATCTTTGCAACATTCTAAAAATATTTAAAGTTTACAATTAAAATAAATGTAATGTATTATAATGAACAAAATTGCGTTAACATGAGATAATAATAAAAATATAAATTAATTATGTAATAAGTTTTTAGGAAAACATGAGTAAAAAAATATAAATTAATTATGTAATAAGTTTTTAGGAAAACATGAATAATTGGTATGTTTGTTACTTTTTTTAATTAATAGTTAAATTAATTTAATATAATTATTGTATGTCTATGAAATGAAAAGGAAGATTTATTATATTTTATATGTAAAAAATTGACTAAATGAAATAGTTAAACAAATAAAATAGTTAAAGATATTTAAATTTAGTGAGGAGAGAAAAATGTTATAGACATGTTATTCTCTATATGGACAATTTTTTCTATTAGTAGAAAGGTAAAGAACAAAGATGTAGTTGAAGCTGAAAGCATTGATAAATTCTATCCTTGAATAAAGATTTGAAGAATGAAGACTTAGCTTATATAGTATGCCTATGTGTATGAGTTTAAATGCTTTTGTGCGAGTTTGTAATTCTTTTTTATTGAGCTCTTTAATGCATTAAAATGTCAAAGAAAGCGTTTCAAAATGTTTTAAAACTGTTTAGAACTTATTGTTAGTATTAAGATATTTTAATGGATTGAAATATTAATTTCATCTGTTAAAATATTCTTAACTGATCTTGAGATAGTCTGTTGAAATTATTTAAGACTTCAAGTTGTTATGAGAAGGTTTTTTAATTTGTTGTAACTAGTTTTTAATAATCCTATGATTTTCATAAGATTGTTTGTTTACCAAGTATTAACATATTGAAAATTTAAATTAATCCATTGTTTTCACTTTAAGTTAAATGAATTAAAGATAGCACATGTTTTATAAATTTTTATTTTTCTAATATAAAGAAACTTTTGAAAAACATTTATGTGAAATACTTAGAACTTTTGAGAGAAGTATGTTAGGTATTCAAGTGTGAGTCTAAGTCTCACATTAAGTAAGATTGAGAAAGTTCAAGCAACATATAAGAAAGAAGTCCCACAAACCACCCAATGCCTAAGGTTTTGGATTGGATTGAAGGTGGTGTCATTCCCTTGTATGTTTGGCTCATTTCTCATTCTTGTGAGATCTCTCCGGTGTCTCTCCATCGGATTTTCCCAGCAAGTGGTATTAGAGCAGATGGTTTGGGCAGCGACCGGCTCCTTTCTTGACGGAGATTTTAGGGAAGCGTGTCCTGTTTAAGTATGTAAACGGTGCTACAAGCCCAGTTCTCATTCTTATGAGATCTTCCTAGTGTTTCCTCCTCGGATTTTCCCAGCAAAGTATTGGTTCAAGAGTTGTTTTCTTGAGGCCTTTATGTGTTATAGAAGACTTTTCATAGTCAAATCTTGGCTGGTGTAGCTGAGAAACTAGATGTAGTTCTTCTAGAAGAGTGAACCAGTATAAACTTGAATGTGATCTTTCTCTCATTTTCTCTTTAAATTTTGCACAAAGTTCTTTGAATATTCTTGATTGCATAGGATTTTAATGGATTGATTTTTTGAACTAAGAAAGTTTAACAGATTGTTTTTGTATATTTGCATTGTAATATGTTTTTCAATGTGTTGTTTTGTAACCTGGAATATTTTAAAAATATGATTTTATAAATAAAATCATTATAACAATGATTTCACAAGAAAGATTTGATTGTTAAGTTCATGTACTTCTTGAACTTAGCATATATTCTTTACAATACCTTTATATTTCATATGAAGAAACAACAGTGACATTAGAAAATTTCAATACTGCAATTAGATCTTTCTATTAAAAGAGAACCTAGGACGACTTGGTGTTAGTGTGAATAATTGTTGGGGTCTAGACCTTCCAAAAATTGTAAAAGGAAACATAATAAGATTGTCATGACTCAAAAACGACTATCAACAACTTTCTAATGATGTAATTAATGATGTGATTGTTTAATATGCAGAAAACATTTTTCACTCATTTGAAGTTTATTCATGCTTACATCAATCAACAATGTTTATTATTATTTATTGATTTGAACAACACCTCAAATTATAGTTGGGGTTCAATTGTCTTGACAAGCCTTTGTGGTGCATTAGATCACCAAATAGACTTTAACCAAGATAACATCAATGGTTGATAAATGTCTGTCTCCATCTATTCAGCCATTAAATGCGGAAGAGATTGATGATTGACTTGGTTTTGTAAATAGGTATAAATATTATTACACAATTACTCAAAACCCATGTTTAGGTAGATTTATAACTTTTCGATCTAATTAAAATATATGTTGTTTACGAAAGGTTTTCATACCCACCTACTAATACAATGTCTCTAATAAGGCTGACATTGGACCAATTTCAGTCTAAACATGTTCTTTATTACATGAAACTTACACCCAATATTATCCTAAATTGTTCACTAATTCTAATGACAATTTTTTTAGCTCTTTTGGTCTCCTTACACCATAGAAGATGTCACTCCCTTGATTATTGGCGAGGTTTCTGCTGTTGGCAGGTAATAGGTTCACTGATTTGTTTTGCCACAATTGAATCTAATCAGGATGATTAGGTTATACGACAATTTGAGTTTTGCTAAACCATTCCAATTGACTCATTAAACTTAGATAAACTCATTAAAAAGATATAAGGGACAAAATAAAGAGGTATTGGCCATAATACCATGAAAGGTGGATGATGATCAACATAATTGACTCATTCAAGATGTTTAGTTTAGTGGTAATGACTATTACAACATGCATTCAATGGTACATTAACTACACTATCCTCTACATATCGCCTCTGCAACAAACATTTGACGAGGACGATGTAAGTTCACATTCTAACACATCTCATGATGTACTTTTACTTGTTTAAAACTTTGCATTTTGCTGACAGTATGACACGTCAAAGGACAATGATTAATCCTAACTCCAACCTTATTGTTAACATGTTGGGTCTTCTTCCTATGGTCAAAAATTTCATGACCAATCATTCGGTCAATCCAGTTAGTCCGATTTTCAACAACCTCTAATGACAACGTTCATGGATCATCATCACCACATGTCTTTCCAGTATCTACTCCAACAGGTTTCATACACATAGAACATTTCCCTAATCAATCAGATGATTTTTCCAATCCATCAAATATGTTAAAAAATTTGACATTCACCTCTCCATTTGTATACAATCCCTCATCGTCCATACACTATTATCGACTGACAATGCCCTCATAAGGGTTTCATAGTCAAGGTCACAACGATGATGATGATGATGAAGACAACTATGATGATCCAATTCCACCACCACCTTCCACATCTCCAGTACATCACTAGGAAAGAAGTATGAGAAGACAAAGAAAAAGACATCCTTGTTGCACATCATCTCATAAATAAAGTATTTTCCTCATGTAATAATGTTCAAATTCAACTTTAATTTCAAATTTCCATCTTAACTTTTTTTTTTTTTTTATTTTGCATT
>Ga0209489_108124_pt1 | contig 14744 bp, 8 predicted proteins | sample SiratrowhiteBW_FD_187527 | JGI IMG/M metagenome (GOLD analysis project Ga0209489, IMG submission 187527) | Root nodule microbial communities of legume samples collected from California, USA - Siratro white BW (SPAdes) (version 2) | ecosystem: Host-associated > Plants > Roots > Nodule | place: USA... | reverse complement strand
ATTGTGATCACAGATTGACTAGTTTTTGTCTCCAATTTTGTCGACACCTGGTGTTAATATCAAAGCATGCAGTGTATCTTGCATCTGTTCACCAATCTATACCTTAGGAATCAGAAAAGCAAATGTCAGAATCGCTAATTTTTTGGCCTCTTGTTTGTCATTTGGTCTTCCTCGTGTACAGTGGAAATTATCAATATATACACAAATAGAGCGCTATTCTGCAACATTTTTTACATAAATTCCTCCGTTCTATTTATTCGTTCTTCACTGATCATGGTTTCTTTAACTTTACAAAGTGTACGAATCTTGCAATATTGAATAATATGTAAAATACTGAATCAGAACATGCCTTGCCATGCTCAACATTAAAAAATTGAATAATGTGCTCGGTCTTGAAAGCTTTGGAAAAATATCAAGGAAAACGATACGATCTTGAATATAAATTAAAAGATTTTATCATCGCTATCCTTCTACCCTCATTTCTCCTTCTGGTTTTTTATTTTAGTTCCTATATTTGTTTAAGAAAAGGGGGTGTGGAAAAGTTTTCCTTGTATTTTTGCTGTTTCCTACTCTTAAAAGGCCAAAACTTTTCGTTGTACACATGAGTTGGAGATATAGGACTGAGTTATTAATCAATTTGCCACTAATCTTAACAGACTATGCCGCTGGGAAGCTAGCGAGTCCAAAGTGAATGGCATTATGATTGATTAATAATCAATTCTCATTAATATTTTACAATCTACCAAAACGGAGACTTAGAGGACAATACCCTGAAGATGCGGTTTTTCGGTAGAATCTCTGTGACAACAACCGACCGTCACAGTACATCAAATAAGTAGCAATCAAACCCTTCAAAAAAAGCTTATGACCCAAAGCAGCTGCATTATTTTTTTTTTTTATTCTGGTATAATCTTCTTACAAAATTTGCATTAATTCATAGTAGCAGTTTTTTCTTAATGAAATCGTTCGAATTTAATATGAACAACATTTTTTTTTTACTCATTTTAAAAATTTTGTAAAAAGGTTACACCAGAAAAAAACCTCATTATTGTTGCCTTACATCATACCTAGTAGAAGGGTAACCAATTTTGTACCTAATTACCAATGGCAATATATTCGAATAGTTGAACCATAAACAAAGGAGCAATTGTAACCAACCATCAATAAATAGTCTGACTAATGTATGATCTCATGGGCATCAATTATGAATTGACATCTGTGAGGGCAATTTATACCCTGTTTACCTGGATTGGATTTTAAAAATCAATCCAATGCATTGTATTTAGATCTGAATCTATTATTTTAAACGAGATTGGATTTTGTCAACTGATTTAATACTATTTTTTATATTGATATTTTTTCAAAATTAGTATCGAAGATAAATATTGGTCTTATTTATATATTATATCATGAATTGATTTAGATACGTGATTATCCACACATTTTTTTTAATAGACTCTGATATTATATTAGGAAGTGAGTTTAAGTTTAATTAATCTTTACAAAACTTTTTAAAATAAGAATTATCCTCACTTATATATTATAAATTAATTTTATCTCTAGTCCATCTAATAAATATTAAAAATATTATTTATTATGATAGTAACAAAAATTTAAAAATTTGAATTAAAAAATAATAAATAATGAGTACAAAGTAGATAAATATTTGCTGGATTTCTGCTCCACCCCGCTCCTTCTCTACTTCCCCAGGAACCCATGGTGGTGCCAGCCGGAGTTTTTGCCAAATACAATAAGAGCTCTCCGGTGTTATTCTCAGTGTTTGAAACTAGAGAAAGAAGGGGAGAAGTGGATTGAGAATGTTGGTGGCTTCTTGAATAAATTTATAGTTGTTCGATCATACTCTTGATCCAATTCTTATAGCCTGTGAATTTCATTACCTTTTAAGTTGTATTGAATTTTTTATTTAGTTTAGTGTAAATTTTTTTATTTAATTTGAGCATTTTACTAATTTTTTTATATAAAATTGATTCATCTATTAGAGGAATGCTACTAAATAAAATATATTAAATACTGTTTTTCAAGGTTCGTGGGTCATATTAACTCAATTACGAGAGCATCACCGAAGGCGAAGAAAACAAAATTAAATTATTTTATCTACTTTGTTAGAGGAAAAACAAAAATATCTTCAATTCCGGAATCAAACAAGAAACTTTCCAAAAGAATGAGTTATGGATTTTTCAACTTCGGACTTGCTGCTCTGAAAATACTCCAAACTTTGTAATTTTAATTTGTTCAATTTTGCTGTCAATTGTTAACTTCTTTCGTTCCAAAAATAACTAAACATTTGAAGGCTACATTCAATAAATTTTTCAACCTTATATAATTTATGCCTTTTGAATTCCATCTCATGCATGAATAATCTGCAATAGACCAATAAGACACTTTCGAAATTCTGAAATGAAGACAACGCTTATTACACATACCATAAAGTTGTATCATCGCGCATCTATCTAAGGTGTCATAATTAGAAATGTAAATAAAACGAGTCCGGACCAACTATAATCAGATGGTGAAAACTGTGCATATATAAGATCAGAGGTAAAGCCTCTGTGTATTAAGACTGTTCTGTCTGCAATCTCATGCATGAATAATCTGCAATAGACCAATAAGACACTTTCGAAATTTTGAAATGAAGACAACGCTTATTACACATACCATAAAGTTGTATCATCGCGCATCTATCTAAGGTGTCATAATTAGAAATGTAAATAAAACGAGTCCGGACCAACTATAATCAGATGGTGAAAACTGTGCATATATAAGATCAGAGGTAAAGCCTCTGTGTATTAAGACTGTTCTGTCTGCAATCTCTCCATCTAAATATTTCACAATGAAACTGACATTACACAAAAACATCCCACACCCCACTTCCCCTCTTGTAATTTGAAATTACAAGCACCACCACCAAGCCCACTTCACTAATGAGATAGGCTTGAAAATAGTGACAGTTGCATGGGAATCCCAGATATAAATATTATGATTGGTTAAAGCTACCTCACACCATACAGAAACCAAAAAATTTGCACAGTAATTCCAACCGCAAAATTGAAATATATGTAGACATGGTTAAAACCAAATCCATGTGGCATTTTGGCCAACTTTTCTGTCATCAGATCAACTTTAAGGGGCAAATTCTAAGCCTGCCGAACCCGATCACGCCAAGATCCCTTTTGCTTGGCCAACAACTGAAACCAAATATAACAGGGTTACTTAAATTATTTGTTATGCTCATCCATATGCTTTGTGACATAGAAAAATCCTTACTGTTTCACTTAAGAGGCTTGTAACCATATCCTTTTTAGCAACCTCCTTCTCGTTCTCCCTTTCAGGCTCACTATCTGTACTAGTGGGAGGTGGAAGCGCTGTAGCACCAAACATAGCTTCTTCGTGAGCAGCTTGTATTTGTTCCTCCCTCCTTGCCTACGTAACAATACCGAATTTAGTTTCCCAAACAAGGATCACACATGTAAATCAGGGAGGATCCAAACTGATTATTCAATCATAAGAGAAGAGGAAGATACCTCAACTGCAGAAAATCTGAAACTTTTGCCGATGTGTTTAACTAAGGATGCATCATCTTCAGCAACTGCAGATGGAGGGCGTGTTCAATCAGTTTTATTAAGTTCAACAAAATCCATCACTACTAACTGTCATCACAAGCGTATATAGCTGAAAACACTATCATTCAGAAACGGAAAAGTATAAACTCTTAAAAAGACAGATAAATAACCGACAAACATACAACTAATTACTTAATACTGAGAAAGGTGTTCCTTTAATTTCCAATAACAAGATCCAGAAAATGTTGACTAGATTAACAGGAGAAGCACGGGGAGATCCAAGAAACGTCTACGTAGAAATGAACGATGTAAGGATCTCCTAGTTTTAGTGAATTTGACCAAGAATGGGGAACAACCAGCAGTCGAGGCAAATTGTCCTTATAGCTCCGAAAAGGAATTACTAGGTGGGTACACAACAGAAAGAAATCCCACAAATATATTAAGAAACAAATCTGACCTTCAACTTCTTCATCATCAAGAGGGGCATCCTTGTTAAACTCAAATCGCTCCCAGCCCACGCCCTTTTCTGAATCATGTGCAGCTACATTTAAAAGTATCAAGTATATTAGAAAAGAAATCAATACGGTATGCACAAACCATCTCATTTGGCAAGCTACAGAGCAAATATTTATTATCAACACTTCAAAGGTGCAATATCAAAATTTTGGTTTGTAAAAGCTATCCCTATTCGTATATATGACTAGATAGTAGCAACCTTAACAAGTAACATCAAATGATCATATACTACAAGAGGACCACAACAGGCAAGGCAACTACTCGCGCAAAAAAACTAAGTTTTCCGCGCAAGATTAACATAATCATTTCATAACATTCTCAAACTAGTCGACTACAGGAAAGATTTTCAGAACATTCAAGATCAGTACATAAAGAAAAATAATTTATATCAAGACATTTGGTGAAAATGTATTTAAGAAGTATGGATAATTTCTTCTCCGGAGATCTATTGGCTTACCAGTTTCAGAGAGCTGAAGCTTCATCTTGGCTTTGACTCTTTCAGCAGATGACTGCAGACAATAGCAACAATTCCATGAATCATGACAAACAAATTCCAGCCAATAGTAGAGAGAATTTAGAAAAAGTGCGTCTAGACATGAAAGCAACATCCTCATCAGTTCAAAGCGAGAGAAAAAAAAAATGGACATAGAAGAGTGAAACATACCATACTATCATAACCTTCAATTAGGTTGGAATAATCAGTGCCAACATTTTTCCCCTTTCTCGCTTCACTCCCTTTCCCTATATCATTGGCCTCCTTCCCCGACCTACGCTGTCTGCGAGGAGAAACGCTTCTACTTCTCCGTCTCCCTCTCTCCCTATCCCTATCCCCTTCGGAATCTCTATACCTATATCTCTCTCTGCTCCTGCTTCGCCTCCGCGATTCCCTGTATCTGTCTCTGCTCCTGCTTCGTCTTCTACTTCTATCCCTGTCCCTGTCCCTATCCCTATCCCTCTCCCTCTCCCTGCTGGAAACCCTAGGCTCGGAAGAGGGCTTCTTCTTGAGCTTGTCGTGAATGGATTGCAGTTGCGCTTGCTTCTCCGACTCGGAAGGAGCGGAGGTGGCATTAGCTGGCGGTTGCTTGTCGGAGTGGGGAGCGGTGGAGGAGGCTTTAACGAATTTGGAGAGAAAGGAGGAAGAGGAGGCGAGAGCGGAGCCGGGTTTGGGAACGTCGTCGTTTGAAGCGGAAGAGGAAAAGCCGAGGCCTTGTTTAAATCTTGCGGCCCCTTCGCCCTTGCGGGTCAACTCGTCGTAGTATGCCGCTGCTTTTTCTTCTTCCATCTCTAATCTCTATCTCTATTTTCTACTCTTCACTTCTCATTCTTCATCCATCAAATTCATCCCTTTCTGGAAAATCAGCACATCTATAACCAGGTACAATACATCAAAGCAAATTTTAACATTTTTATATAATTGCACCAATAACTAATATATTTATTTTACATTTTTCTTATAAAAAAATCCCACCCCTTTTTCTTTCATTTTCAAAATATTTATTTTGGCAGAGTTTAAATTTAAGGTGTTTGGGTAGTTGTTCTAAATCTTTGAGGTGATATTTAAAGGAAATAATTAAACATTAAAAAAGAACAAAAAAATCAATTGATGTCTTTTTTAGCGAAGTTATCGTGTCATACAGAGGTTTTGAGCACGACGGATTAATTTTAACAAAACTACAAGAATCGATATATTCAAAATATTATTCAAATAATAGTATTGTTTGAAAACATCACTTCATTATAAAAAAAACGTATTCATAACTTTGAGATATATTAACTTTTTTTTAAATCATAAAAAGTCAAATTTTCACATATGACTTTGTTTATATGTAAGAAATATAAATTAACTGTAGTCGTGTAATTACAGTTTTACCGTTTTAAAAATTAATTAAAGTCGTATATAAATAATTAATTATCATAATAAAATGTATATTAATTATACACAAAAAGTAACTATAAAGACTTGTGTGTGTATATATAAAGTTAGTTTTAACTTAGCCATAATAGGATAGTTATGTTTTGGTTAAAAAATAAATATTTAAGGTGGTGTTGATAGTGAAAAGGAACTGAAACTTGTTATGAATACCTTAATACTTTTTTATTCTTTTGGTTTTCTTTTTATTCTCTCCTAACTTTAAACAAGAAGCAAATTTCTTTATCTTTTCTAGATGTTATAGTTTAAGAAATGATTTGAGATATTTTGTCCGGTATTGTCTTAAGTAAGCTTTCTTGTTATATACTTTCTTCAAGGTCTTCAACTTTTCCATTGTGAAATGTGGCATGCATGATGAAATAATTTGAAAGAGCAAAGAAATTATAGATTGGAGTTTAACTTGAAGTGAACTAAGAGTTAGGGTAAGAGATATTAAGTTAATGTGTTTTCCATTCTCTTTGCTTAGACTACCGTAAAGTGAATAATTTAAAATATATATTTCAGATTTCATTAGAAAGCATGAGAAGTTATGTGGTTGTTTCAGTAGAATTTAATACAAGTTTAGATTATTAGAAGGGTGATGTGTTCAAGTCGAAGGTGGAGTGAAAATAGTATCTTAGGAGGTAGAAATAGTATACAGACTTCTCTTTTTCTCTTTGGGCTTTTAAGTAAATAATGTATGGAACACGATAAGGGTAATTTTTGTGAGCATGGTGTAAATAAAGAATAAAAGATAGCTTATGAAAGTTAGTTTTTATTTTACAAGTCACTTTGATTATATATTTTTAACTTAGGGAACTTTGCATACTTAAGTGAGTTGATAAATTTTACAATTATATGACATTTATGATCAATTGCAAATTGAGTTTGTACTTGCATTTGGCTAAAATTTGGAGTTAAATAATTTTTTATCCTTGAGTTGACGATTTATTGTTTGAATTTATGTTAAGTGATATATGTTCAACAAAATGTCGTCTTTGAGGTGATGATTGACTGTACATTGATGAAGTAAAAATAAATGTATATTTTGAAATGATTTAGTGAATGATTTTGTATTGTCTTCAACTTGGTAGAATAATGGTTCTTAATTAATGTAAATTCTTTTAGAACTTGTGAAAATTATATTAGTGATATATTTAAAAGATTCAATTTTTATATAAATTTTTCTATTTGGTAAAAGTAATGTGTGAATTTTATGTAAATTATACTTTCGATTTAATAAAAATTTTCAACCAAATCAAATTTTCAAATAAAAAAATTAAAAATTCACCAAAAAATATAAATATTAAAAGAATACTAAAGTTTATTCAACTAGTTACTTTTCATGAGAGTACAAATAATAAAAGAAAATAGAAACAATTTCAATTTTAAAAAAATTATGTAATTGTAATCATTGATACACATAATAATTAAAATTTAGTAAAGTTTTAGAAGTTTAAAGCCAAAATAACTATTTTTGAATAATAATTAGAAGTATATTTTAGTTTTTAAAATATAAATGTGATTGAAATATTGACAAATCAATTGTAATTTAGAATTAATAGAATTTGATTAAAAAAACTCATTGATGTAAAAATCCTTAAATTATAAATTGTAAGTCTAATATCTTATAAACAATCAAATCTCTATGTTTCAATAATTTGCTTGGTATGGATAAAAATAGGTGGTATGAATAGTAAATAATGCAACAAATAAAGAAAGAAAACATCTTTTTTTCTTGTTTGATTTTTTAATTAGAAAGGAAAGCATTTTTTTTTTGTCATGGACCTCAACTAAAAAGACTTGCGTTTTTATGGGTTTTTATTTTATCATTCCCATTTTATCTTTTTCTTTTTCACTTTCGTAAGACAAGTCTAAATTATAAATCTTCTTAATATTATGCAATCTAAAATTCAAAAATTATTATTAATTTTATAATTTAAAAACATATTACAAAATATACAATTCAAGATATCTTTTTATATTTAAAAATGTAATATAAATTATATAATTCATAATATATTATGAATTATATAATCTAAAATATATATAGAATACATAATACAAAAATATATTATACTTTTTACAATTTAGAATATTTTTTCAATGTAATCTAAAAGTATATTTTATATTATACAATTTAAAATATAGTTTTAGATTATGTAATCAATAAATACCTTCAGATTATATAATTTAAAAATTCATTATAAATTACATAATATTAAAAAACAAAAATGCATTCCATATTACGTAATATGAAATTTGAAAAACATATTATAGATTATATAATTTTAAAATGTTTTTGGATTATAGAATCTAAAAATACGTTAAGAATTATATAATATGAAAATATGTATACCAAAATAAAAAATATGTTCTAAATTGTAAAACCCAAAACATGTTTCTAAATTTCAGAAATAGGATGTGTAGACCTTTTAAACCTTTCTAACACTACCATGAAAATACAGTATGAAAGCAGAGGTGCAAAAAGTGATTGCCCAATGATGGGTTTAAAATAAAAAAAAGTAAAGGAGAAGATTATTTGCAAGGAAAAGGTTTTAGTGTTGGAATCATATGAGTGTTGTAATTAAAAACGGCAAATCCTATAAAGGTGCAGAATCGAAGACCTAAAATTATCGTAGTATTGGTATTAAGAATATAGTGCCTACTTTAAGAGGCAATAATAAAATAAAATATGAAGGTGAATGGAGCACCAAAGCATAGGTTGACTGATATACCGGTTTCCACTTCCTTATCAATGCCAGCTTTTCCTTCTATAAACTTCTTCTGCCAGTCACAACGGCATAACTGATTCGTTCACTTTTTTTTTATATTTAAAATAATAAAATAAAAATTCACAATTAAAAAGTTATAACTTTTATATTATATGTCTGTATTATAATTTAAATAATAAAACTTACAAATTAAATTTTAATTAGGTAATTTAATATACAGAAGTAATAGGATTTTTCAATTTCATATTAATTAATCTAAGAATTTATATGCCTAGGTATTAAAAAAGCTGGTAGATTATCACCCTATTGGTGAAGTAGGTCATGATCCGGAACCCATTTTAACTAACTTTTGGCTGGCGTGTAAGATTCGAAAGATTGATTAACTTTGTCACTACTACACAAAGGAAAAAAAGATGTGGCTAGCATGGATTATAAACTTCAACAAAACACCAAATAAAAGCTTTTCACAAACAATTATAGGAAAGAAAAAAAATGAAGTAAATTCTTCTATAACTTAAAATTAACTTATAAATATATTAAAAATAAAAGTTTAAATAAACTATACAAAAGAGTTTATACAAAGTAGTTTCCTCATAAACTAGTTTTAATCTTATTGCGAAAATTAATTTCAGCTTTTTATTTTGAGAAATATTTAACTTTAGCTTAAGCGCATGTTTAGTTTCATGCCAATTAAAGTTAATATGTTTTTGGTTTGACGTTTAGAGCTTTGAATCCACGTTGTAATTGTAACACATAAAAGTTAATAAAAATAGCTTGAGCTTGACTTCTTATTCTTAACATCAAACAGACAACGAGGAAATTCACCTATTAACAGCTGAGTAAGTGAGTTTATAATCTTCTTAAAATAAATAAGGAAAATGATGAATTGAAAATTGAGAAAATAGTGGGGCACACACAAATTTTCAATTTCACAATGTGGGATACAGCAATTTATTAGTTTACAGTAATTGGGTTAAATATCAATTTGTTTGGACTTTACAAAATTATAAAAAAGAAAAAAAAATAATGTTTTACCTTTCTATTAATTAGTAAAGTGGAGTGAGAAATTGTGGAACATGCTGACTCGGGTAACATGCATAACTGAATTAGTTAGAAAGTTCAATCTAGACATCTGCATAATCCAATTTACCAAAAAATAATATGCCAAATGATAATTAATAAAGTTTGTATATATTTTCTTTTCCAAAAATATGATAGTGAAAAAAATGAAAAGGAAAAAATATTTTTTACTGTGTCTCTATCTCCATTATCGTCTTCTTTTATGAGTAGAAAACTATCATGTCCTTTTAGTCATTCTTCTCTCAACTTCAAATCAAACATGGAGAGTTTGAATCCGTGTTTGCTAGAAACGTACAAAAATATGAAAGCAAATAAAAAAAGTAAATATATTTTTTTTGTGCGATAATGTATTAAAAATATAATATTAGATTATTAAGAAAAATACTTAAACTTCTAGTCTTATAATATTAACACTTTCTATATTTTTATTTATATTTATATACATAATCATTTATATACACGTAATTTACCATATCTCACCGTTACTCATTCTTTTACACAAGTAACACACGTCTTAATAATGAATTATGTTTTTCCACGTAAAGTTGAAATTGTAAATAACAATCACATGAATTTGTACTAAAAACATCGTAAAGAAACCCATCTAACATGGTAACGTAAAAATGAGACTAAAAAGCTAAGGGTTTTGAATAAGACACGAGTGACGCAAGTTTGAAAGTTGGACGATGCAAGGAAGAAAAAACAAAAGTAGCACAACACAAGGACGCAATGTCAAAATTGCAAAAGAAGGGAAACGATTCAAGATTCTCACGCAAATATGATTTGAATGAAAATCGTGTCTCGACATTTTCATTTTTTTTTTTATCGTGGAGAGAGACGAAGTCAAGATAAATTATGAAGGCACCAACTGTAAAAAAAAATAAAGTTTCTCCTTCTTCCATATAAAAATAATTGCGTTTCTATTTTTTTTTTTATAAAATTTCAACTTTACTTATGTTAGAATTTCTCTTGATTTTTTTTTCTTATAATTCAGTTCCAAATAACATGCGCCAATGCTTAGTTCTATCTCATAAAAATAATGCATTTTTTGAGGAATTAAAATTATTTTAATATAATCGTGTCGGTAACTACTGTATTAATTATCACTCTTAATCAGTATAAAAAGCTTTAAATTATAGTTACCTTAGAAGAAAAATGATAACAATATTTTAAAATATTAATTAAATTAATAGCAATATATAAAAAGTTGATAAAAACGTATTAAAAATGTATCTTGTAAATGTTTGTCTTAAGAAATTACTAGGTTAATCATATCATTTATACACTCTAATGACATTGCCACGAGTATATGAGAGGATTTATCATAGTAAAAATTAGTATCTGGTTTGTTTTCAGTTGCAATTTGTAAGATAGAAAGCAAAACAAAATTATTTTTTGTTTATTAAAAACTACCATTTTTAAAAAGTCTCAAACATCTTACTTTTTTCATTAACTTTTGGAAACAATTTTTTTTTTCATTTCCTCTTTTAGAACTCAAGGTTTAGAAGGTAATCAAATTTAAATAATTTTATTCGATCAAATATTTTGTACAAGTAACTTTTCCTTTATACCCTGGTATCGAGTTCTCTATTTTGATATTTGTTGCATGTGGAGTGCTTGTCTTCTCCCATGTGGAGTTCTTGTCTTCTCCCAAGTGATCTGGTAAAAAAAAAGTATATGTCAATTTAAGTTTCTATTCATATGTTGCTTTTTATAATAAGATTTTTTTTCTTTGGAATAAATTAGAGTATTCTAACCCTTCTCTATTTAGAGTAATTTCCTTAAAAGTAATAAATTTCAAGTTAAGGCAAACTAATATAATTTTGTTGACTTAATTTGATAAGAAAATGTGAAAATAATTTATTCATTAGGAGAATGAATATTATATATGTTGAATTAAATTGTTGGACACCTGATAATTAAATTATTATTGTTGATCTATTTTTAACTTGATAAAATGCTGTACAAAAGGGATGTAATTGTTGATAAAGGTATTATTTTTGTTGATCTATTTTTTGTTTGATAAAGTATGTGCAATATGGATGAAAATGTCAATAATATTCAGTTGATAAATGTGGAAAAATTTAGATGGATAAGTAATGTTTATGTAGTGATTATACGTTGTGATTCAAATGATTAGAGATGTAATAATTTTTATTTGGATTGCTTCTTTTTTTTATTATATGTTGGTTTTGGTGTTGAATAATGTCATTGTTAGAGTGTCCAAGAATTAGAATCCAATTGAATAAAAAAAAAAAATATTTTGAGTTACGTCGTTGAAAAAATGTTTTGACTTAGAAGGGATTAGTTTTAGTTAAGCTATAATGAAAGACATATTTATTAATATTAATAGTGAAATTTATTATTATGTTAGACATTTATTCAAGAAATGTGTCTAGTGATTAAGTCATAAAATTATAATTTTAAACAAGAAAGAGAGTGGATATTAATTATTTTTCCTCTAAAATTTCTGTCACTCATACAATATATGAGACACTCAAGTAATAAGATTCACTAATAATTCTTAATCTTTTAAGAGTTTGATCACTCAAACATAAATTCAAGATGAGAAAGCGCTAGTGCTAGTTTTCTCTCTTCTGACTGTAAAATAATAAATTTTATCAGTCAAGCATTATTTATATTTAAGAGAATTTCTCTTTCCGTTGGAAGAATATTGCACTAACAATGACAACGTCAAAAAGCGTAAGGATGACCTAATTTATTACATTCTCACCCGTTTTCAAAATAAGGAGCTTTATTTGAAAGTCTATGTAAAGAGGATTTAATACAAATATCCGAATCTTTGTACCAAGAAGATTTGCTGACTTTTCTTTTTTAGCAGACCACTAATCTAATTCTGCAAGCACTGATACTTTATAGAGAAAATTTATAATTAACATAGTCTAAAAAATGATTTTTCTAATGACATAAGAAAAATTATTAATAAATTTTTTATCCTTTATTTATTTGAAAATTCTACTCAAATTTCAACTAAAATTTGAGTAGAATGAATTTAATGAAAAATGAATTATTGTGACATTGCGAAGTGAAAACGTGGCATTGAGAAGGCGCGCGAAGTACAGGGAGAGTGGAGCCTAACAAGATACGGTTGGCCTGCTCTGACCGTGACCATGGTTACTATTATTAATTAATTTAAAAATTAAAAGAAATAGGTAATAATAAAAGTAAGATTTTGATATTGACGTGAGAAGAGAAAGGGCAAGTGGAGGTGGCATAATCTCTTCTCATGGATTTCCAAAGATCTCTCAGATTTGGATCCTCCCAATATTCCATCGCCTTTATTATTTTCATCCATTTCATTTTTTTATTCATTTTATTATTTATATTTATATTTATACTCATACATATATATAAATAAAATCCACCCATTTTCCTCTATACTTTCTATTCTCAGAACACCCACTGCTGTTCAACTTTTCACTTTCATGGTCATCGCCGGCGAATTTTTCCGCCAAAACTTAACGGAATTTCTGGAGGAGTCCCCTTCTGGTGCGCCTGACCTTCACGTTCTTGCCGTCGATGACAGCCTCGTTGATCGCAAGGTCATTGAACGGTTGCTCAAGATTTCTTCCTGCAAAGGTCACCCGGCGTTCTGAATAATAGCGAGTTTTTTTTTTTTTTTTTTTTCGTTTGCCAATTTGAGATAGGTTCTGAAATTGTGTGTGTATGTGTTTGGAATGGGTGTTTTTCAGTGACGGTTGTGGAGAGTGGAACGCGTGCTCTTCAGTATTTGGGCTTGGACGGAGACACAACTTCTATCGGGTTCGATGTAAGCGAATTCTGCTATTTAGTTTGTGGCGTTTTTGATTTTCATTGTTGAAATAGGATGGTGTTAACGTTTTTTTTTTTGTTGGTTGTGGTGGCAGAGTGTGAAGGTTAATCTCATAATGACGGATTATTCCATGCCGGGGATGACCGGTTATGAATTACTCAAGAAAATCAAGGTTTCTAGTCTCTTTCATTTTTATTCTCTTAATAATGGTGTTTGGTGTTATTAGGTTCTTTTTTGTTTTGTTTTTAGAATTGATAAGTGTTACTACTGGTGTTTATTTTGTTAGTTGGACAGAAAACTGTAGTGTGTATTTGTGGTTTTGGGTTCGGTTTAAAGTTGGTTAGATTGTGAACAGAGAGAGTTGATTCTTAATTAGACTTCCTTCTGTAATTTCAGCAGGAGTCTTCCTTGTTTAGAGAGATTCCAGTGGTGATCATGTCATCAGAGAATGTTTTGACTCGAATTGATAGGTAAACTCTCCAATGGCTTACACGTCTTTTCGATCTATAATGGAATTGTAGGTGGCATCTACTTTTTTTTTATCACTGAACTCTTAAGATTATTTCCATATTTTGGCGAGGTGAAGCGTAAAATGTATCGCAAACGTTGAGATCTACTTCATATATCGACAATATGATATTATTTGAGTGAAAAATACGAGTATTTGGATACGATTGTAGAATCTTTTCCATAAGTTGAATTCCAATCGATATCAACGTATTTCTAATTCTAACCTCATACTTACAATGATATTTGCTGACTTACCACCTCAAAATCTTCTGACATATTGAATAGTAATTAAAGTTCCCTACAAATCTTTTATAGCCAATAATAGGACATAAGGTGGCACCGTGATGGGTTATGGCATGATTAGCTTAGCACTCACTGTGCTGGAAGTCCCCGACTCATAAGAAATCATTATAGGGATTGGCGATGTGCTTTGCAAATATTAAATAGTTACCAAATTTCTTATCAGAATTTCCAAAATAAGTCCCCTTCCTCGACAAAACATAGACAAAATCCTTTACCTAAGATGTAACCTTCTGCTAATTTATCAAATTGTATCTATCAAAACATTTGCATCATGTCCTACACCTAGCAATAATGCATACTTCTATTGGGTAACAAGT